>JAEEGL015635514.1_pt1 | contig 86581 bp, 69 predicted proteins | sample 9134231 | NCBI WGS metagenome assembly JAEEGL01 (sample SAMN16246548, study PRJNA631951) | gut metagenome | biome: gut microbiome; feature: rumen; material: fiber-attached | host: Bos | place: Iran: Karaj | collected 2018-10
ACGTTGATAGTAAGGTTCCAGGATTAAATCTTCTGGTCAATGATCGCAAGCGGCTTGCCATTCTCTCGCAGAATGACAAAAGGTTCACCTCCCTCCTAGAGTGGTAGCTGAGTTAGAACTTAACAGCGTAATTCCACCGCCCGACACGATCGAAGAGGTGCCACCACCATTACTAATCATAATGGTCAAAGCCTAAATCACATAACTCAACAAACGTGTGATGATAATGGACGGCTTCCAAAGAGACCTATCCATGAAAAAACGGCTTAAAGAGTTTAAGACTAGTTAAGTCGACTAGTTCCTTAAATTGAACGAGGAACCTCACGAAGTTAAACACTTCATGTTAGTAGTCGCCTAGCAAAGAATCATCTGAAATACTGGTGATTATCGGTACGTTCCTCCCTGATAGCTTGCTATCACTGGTCTCCGCGTTAAAGTTTGACGGAGTAAACCCAGCACCGGACACGACGAAGAGGAAAACAGCCTTGAAGCTAATAACTAAAGGAAGCTGGCCACCGGCACGGAAAGCAATTGTCAACGTGTCGTCAACAAGAAGCAACACCAGCCCAAAGGAACTTAACTTATGTCTTGTGCTGCAGGGACTTGCTCCCTGCCACAAAGCAACGGTTTACGCGGTCATGTGAGTGACTGCTTTTTTTTACTTTTTTTATATAAATAAAGATAACATTCCAAGAATAACTGTTATAACTGGAATGGATATAATAGCCCCATATTTAATAAAGTCGATAAAAGTAAAACGCACATTATTATCATTGACTAATCCCGAAAACATGATTCCCGCAAGTGCTCCTATTGGAGTGAGGAAGGCTCCAATATTGCTTCCGATAATAGAGGCATAAACACCTTTTAAGAATTCGGTTTCTATAAGATGGGATGTTAGATCGGTAAATAAAATACTCATAGGAATATTATTAATTAAATTACTCGCTAAAAATGAAGTATATCCATATACCCATATAGTATTAGCATTTCCTAAAAAAACCGCTAAATGTTGGCTAATTCCTTGATATTTTAACCCCACCACTATTACAAACATCGATAAAAAGAAAGGAATTAATTGATAAGGCAATCTTTTTAATGTTTCCACCACATGTTCGAATGTTTTCTTTTTAAAGATGGAATAAATGAGAACAAATATTAGAAGAGATAAAGCACATATTCCAGCGATATACCACATCTCTAAATGGAGATAGTTAGAAACAATAAGGAAAGTTAAACAGATTAATAAATCCACCACTCCCACAATCACAGGGACTTTATCTTCGATGGCATAAACCATCTCGTTTTCCATCAATGGTTGTTTTAAAGGTTTATGGAATATTAATAGCAATAAAAGTAATTCAAAAACACCACCCACTAAAGTGGGAATTGACATGACTTTAAAATAATCGACAAATGTAATACCGCTTGAAGTGGCTAGATAAATATTAGTGGGATTACCAATAACAAACATTAAACTCCACGTATTAGCGGCTACAAATTCACCCACTAAATAAGGAATGGGGTTGATCTTACTTCTTTTCGCAAAGAAGCAAATAAAAGGTGTCATTGTTAATATGACAACATCATTAGAAGTGAATATAGTCAAAATAGAAGTCAATGCATATAAAACAAGGAATAAAACATATTGGTTTCCTTTGGCGTTCCTACTAGCCACACTAGCTAAATAACGGAATAATCCTAGTTCATCAATGATGATAGAAATCATCGTCATAGAGAAGAATAAAACCAGTATTTTTAAGGGATTCATGGGGGAATTGCTGATTAATTGATTTCCCACTTCTTTAATTGGAGCAAAAGAAAACGCTAGAAGAATAATGGCTCCTAATAATGCAATAATCCAATAAGTATCTATTCTAATTTTTTCTATTTTAATATGAGGGAATAAAAGGATAGATAAGATAACTAATACAAATGTTATAGACGCAATAATAATGGTAGGTATCATAACCAAATCAAGATTATCTATCTTTTATTTCATAAAAACAATAAATAGTTATGTGAGAAATAAAAATATATTAAATTTTTTTGGTAAAAATTAATAAAAGTTGCCTATTGGTTAAATAGGAGGACTTTTTTATGTCACTTAGCGAATTCAGGTGGAACAAAAAGAGAAAACATTATGCTTATTTATTCAAGAAAAAAGGGTCTTATATCAAAAACTTGTTAATTCATTCAGACCCATCTAAAAAAGATGGCTGGAATAAAGAAAAAGAAATTATTTTCAAAAAGAAACACATTCGATTGTTCAGACACCCAAACCATAAGAAAAGCGGTAGTTTGCAATATTACGTTGAAATGAGAATATATAATGACTTAGAAAATTCTTTTGAAAAGCGTATTTATATATGGGAATGGGACATCAACGATAAGCGCAAGATTAAAAGATTAAAAAAAGGACGTAGAACTCGCTAATTAAAGCCGTATATACATCCTTGAACTTATTAAAACAAAAAAGTTGAGGAAAAGTCAACGAAAAGATTGTTTATGATTTTCTATAAGTCTCTGTTATTGCCTACATAGAATAATGCAATTGTTCCTGGTCCAACATGAGAACCAGTGATTAGGTCATAAGGATATATTTCAATATCTTTTAATCCACCATCGATAAGTAATTTCTTTAATACCTCTGCATCTTCTTTCACGTTGCAGTGAGTGATATAAATAATCTGCTTGATTTTCTTATTAATGTGATCAAGACATTGTTTGGCTAATTTTTTAATAGACGCCATTCTTCCAATGACTTTGCCTGTCATAGCAATCGCACTTTCATAGCTTCCGTTAAGCATAACTTTAATCTTAAATAAATTAGCCAACTTTGCGACGATTGGCTTCACACGGCCCGTTTTTCCTAGATATTTGATATTATCAACAGTGAATTCACTTCTCACTTTCCAACGGAAGACTTCCGCTTCTCTAACAATATCATCGAATGATTTACCTTGTTGTACCATTTCATAAGCATGAATAGCTTGTAAGCCTTCCCCCAATCCTGCGGTTGCGGTATTAATAATGCGCACCATGACTTTGCCTTGCTGTTCATTAATTTCATTAGCAGCTAAACAAGCAGATTGGTAAGTTCCAGAAATACCTTTAGCCATGATAAAGCAAATTATTTGGTTACCTTTATCAACATCTTCTTTAAATTCATTAATAAATGTATCAGGATTAATCAAAGATGTTTGAATGACTTTGCCTTCTTCAACCGCTTTATAAAAGCGGGTAGACATTTCTTCTATATCAGCTTCTTCTTCATAACATACGAATGTTTCATCACCGACTAATAAAGGCATTTTTAAAACATGAATATCAAGATTCTTTTGTTTTAATAAAGCGGGATAAAGATTACTTGCGGTGTCCGCGTAGATTTTAATAGCCATAACAATCTCTTGTCTTTATCATAACTTAAAATAATATTTTTCCTAGCACAAAAAATAAAAGCAAAGAAAAACCCCGGCAAAACCGAGGTTTTTTGTCCAATTATATCTTATTTTCTCCCAGAAACTGCTAGTTTGACACATTCATATGCGCCATCATAATAACCGGACACTTTTAATTTATTGATTTCATCAGCCATGTGCGCGATGATTTCGCGATCATTGACTAATGTATCAAGCATGAGATTAGCACTTTTCTTATTAGGACATTCCCAAGTCGCATCGCCAAATTCTCTTCCGTGGATTGCGCCATAGACTTCATGACCACCAATGTGTCTCATGAATAATTTAGGAATGGGGTAATACACTAATTCTGATGGTTTAGTGACTAGTAAGTCACATACCGGCATCAACAAGTTTGTACTATATACGGCTTCGAAGATATTTTTGTTATAAATGCAATAAATACCATCGACATCTTCTTTAGCCATCTTGGCTTGGAATTCTTTTAATTTAGCGTATTCATCAAAGAATGTATGACATTCGATGTTACCTAACTTAGCGATCATCTTTTCATATACTGTTTTATGATCGCCAAAGTTGATAAATAGAGCAACTTTCTTTTGTTCCACATATGGTAAGAGGTGTTTGACCATTTCTAAGAATTGCTTGAATCCTGCACCAGCACCACCGACAGTCATTAATATACGGAGTGGCTTACCACTGAGGGCTCTTTCTTTTCTGGCTTCGTTATCTTTTTCAAGATTTACCAATAGTTCGTGGTCGACGAAGCATCCCACCATCTTGATTTCTTCTTCTTTTAAGCCCTTTAGAGGCTTTTTATCAAAGCCGTTGAGCATTTTATAACCCAAGTAGGCATATGGGGTTTGGACGGTGTGAATGGCGCCTTCTGAAAGGTGTAACGCCATGGGCCAGTTATCAGGAACGGCATTAACAACATGCGTCATACCAGCGTGGATAGCGCCTTGTGCAGGCCAAACATGCGTGGCGATATAGGGAATATCTTTGTCAATGTTTTCAAAAATAGGCACTAAGAGTTCACTATTGGCTTGATCTTTCGCATTATAAGTAATCTTTTTGAAACCATCTCTATTTAATGGTTCCCATAAGAATTTATTAAATAGTTTAGATTTTTGCGAGATACGAGAAGCTAATGAATACATATCATTTTGTTCTCTAATCATTTTGCTACCAGTGGCATCAAAGCTCGCTAAATCCAACCAATAGGGTTTGTAGCCTAATGCTTTAGCCGCACTAGCCATAGCGATAGAGATACGATAATGACCAAATCCCATACGAATATTGCCGACGATTAAAGCGTTCTTTTCAAATGGTTCACTTTTTTCTTTAAAGACAATATTACTAGCATCGATAAAATCTAAAGTATCGATGGGTTCAAAACCAACCTGGTAATGAGCATTTGTGTCATCACCATATTTTTTCATGTATTTCTTTTTACTTTTTTGGGCACCCTTTACTACTTTCTTAGACATAGGGTTACCAAAGATAACTGATGATTTATCCATTTTTTAATACTCCTTTCTTTGTGTCATAACGCAAGGAATGAGATTGGCCATCTAAAGAATAGAAGATATTGATGAATCTTCCATCTCTAACAAAGCCAACATTAGAAGCGTGATAGAAGAGATTCAATCTATTTTCTAATAACTCTTTGGTCTTGGTGTCGTAATTAGCAATATTATCACTAGTCATCAATACAGAACCAAATAAGGCGTTAATAGTTAATAGAGAATCTTTTTGATAATCATTTAATTTGATGTTGTTCTTTCTTAATAAGAAGACATCTGGATCATTTAAGAATAAATGATTGTTAAAGATTGAACGATAGATGGTGTTTTGTAATGTCACCTTCGTAGAAATTCTTTCACGATGCATAAATTTCATATACCAGACATCATCAAACTTTAAGGAAACATCGGGTCCTACACGGAGATAATCAAATCTTTGATAAGAAGAGAAGCAGTTAGCACCACATCCTAAGATGAGTTTGTCTTTTAAAATATCTCTTAACATTTGATAACTCTGTGCGGACATCATCGCTCTTGATTTTCCATAAGTAGGGGCAATCATAGAGGCATATAAGAAATCTAATTTAAAGAAATCAAATCCTAAATCAACGAAGTATTGCAGACTTTTTTTCACATATTCTTGTACTTCTGGCTTATCTAAATCTAATGCATAGAAGCCTGACCAGTTGCCACCGCATTTAGCGAGTTCGCCATTTTCGGTGAGTTTAAACCAATCTTGATGTTCCACGAATAATTTAGATTTTGTTTCAGCGACAAATGGAGCTAACCAAATACCTGCTTTGAAACCTTTTTCATGGATTTTATCAACGATGGGTTTTAAACCATTGGGGAATTTTTCTTTGTTAATATCTAACCAGTCACCCACAAAGGTTTGATAACCATCATCAATTTGGAAAAGATTAAAGCGTTTATCTAAAGCATCTAAATCTCTTAAAATGATTTCCTCGTTGATGTTTTGATAATAGTTATACCAAGAGGTATAGCCAAATACTTTTTCCGCTTTGCGGGGTTTAAAGTGAAGGCAGAATTCGTGATATCCTTCTACATAATTGAAGCTATAGTACAAATCATAGATAACCGCTTCTTCGCCTTTATTAACAACCGCGCCGTAGACGTCAGAAAGAATGGCTAATTTCTTGGTCTTTTTATTAATTTCATAAACCACATAAGCGTAATTGAAATTGTAATTAAAAGAGAATAGTTGTTTTTTGCCTTTAACATAGAAAATGTTATAACCATGCAAAGTATCTGGTTTATAAGGATAGAATGTCGCATCGCCATATCTATCAAAGCCAAATGTCTTTAATAAAATCTTGGGTAATTTACGGACATCTCTTTCCGTATTCTTTTCTTTTAGTTTTCTTTCTGTGGTATCGGTCCAAGATTGAAAGCCATTTGTAGGGAAAATATCATCATCTTCAAAATCATGAACACCATCGATTTTGCCTCTTGTTAGAATCAAATCTTTTTTGGCTTTAATTGTGACAATATGACGATTGTTTTTCTCACGGATGACAACCTCCATATCTTCATTTGTTTTACTAGTATGGAGAAAGTCAGATTGACCTTTAATTTGATATTCAATATCTAAAATCATATTGATTATTCTTCTTTTTGGGGTTCTTCCGCTGGTTTTTCTTCGGCAGAAACTGGCTCTTTTTCATTTTCAATAGCTTTCATGAAATCTTTATCTTCTTCTTTAGCAATAGCTAACATAACTTTCTTTTCACGGTAGAAGAATAAGATGATAGCGCCTAAAACACAGAAGGCAACGGCAACGATAGCGACGATTAACATACCTAATTTTGAAGCAGTGATATCATTGCTATCCGCTGCTTGTGTGGTACCAATAATGGCCAATGATGTAAAGAGAATCATGGCTAAAGATTGACCAAATTTCATCGCAAATGTACGAGCGGCAAAGAACATACCTTCTCTATTTTGACCTGTGGTTCTAGCTTCCGCTTCTGCGACGTCAGCAACAATTGATTGAGGAATAATGCCTAATAAAGCCATTGGTAAAGCGGCAACAACCATAATAACAATACCAAATACCCAGCTTAATGCGTTTGCACCACCTTGGTTAGGCAAGAAATTAGGAATACTACTGATGGCGGCGATAGAATAACAAACCGCTAATCCGAGGAAGCCAGCAATAACGAGTTTCTTTTTACCGAATTTCTTAACCATGGAAGTAACAAATGGATAGAAACAGGCACTTAAGACGGTCATTCCACCCATAAACACCATAACCATAAATGGATCAAAGCCCATGGAAACTTTAACAAAGAATGGTAAACCGGTTTGGAACATTGTTAAGCCAACCCAATACATAATGTCGGATAAAGAGAAAGTTCTAAAATCTTTGTTCTTAAATGTTGAGGCAAGAGATTTGAGGACATTTTCATTAGATGGTTTGGAGTCGACAAATTCTCTTTCTTTTAATAAGAATGTTGGTAAAAGCATACAAACTGTAGCAATAACCGCTAAAACGATGAAACAAATGCGGAATGACCAAGCAAAAGCTGCTTCATGACTCATACCACCATTAACTAAAAGACTAGTAACAAATTTTGGTTCGTACGCTAGTGTTTCGGCGTTGATACTTGCACCAGCAAGAACAAATGGAAGATAAGCTAATAATGTACCAGCAAAGAATGTTAAGGAAATGGATGTGGAAATAAACATTCTGTCTTCTTGTGTCTTACCAAATTCTGAAATTAAAGCATTGTATGGAGTACAATACATTGTCATAAATGTGTAGAACAAGACGATGAATACGGAAATCCAAATAATATTTCCTACATTGCCGCCTGCATCATGAGCACCAAATGGGGCACAGAATAACAAAACAGTCACAACTGCTAATGGAACAGCAGCAATCATCATAAAGGGGATTCTTCTACCTCTTGGGTTCTTGCTTCTGTCGGACAATGATGCAATTAATGGATCTGTAACAGCATCAAAAATACGACTTAAGGCAGTGATAAGACCTAAAACGGTCATGAAACCGCTAATGATTAAACCGGGGACGATATACTGTATCGCACCTGCAGCTGTGTCGCCAGTTGCGCCACCAGTTGGCAAATAGTAAGTTACCAACCAAGCACTAATGATGCCAGATAATAATGACCAACCTAATTGGCCTAAAGCAAAGATAATCATTTGCTTTTTACTTAAACGTTTCATATATGAAACCTCCAAAATTTATATATTATTTGAAGCGATATAAAATCGTTTCAATTAATACCTCTATTTCTCTCGCTTTATCAAGTTTTGCGTCTTGCGAGATGATGTCTTTATCGGCTAATTTTTTGCATAAGCCTAATAAAGCATGTGTGCTGGCGTAATAAAAGATATCAATGTCTTTAATCTCTTTGACACTGCCATCTTTTAAACCTAATTTATATATTTCATCGAATTTATTTTTAAAGGCGATAATACCAGCTTCATAAGCAGCGGTATTTTTATTGTCATTATTGACTAAAAAAGCATCAAACTCGTTGATGAATTTGTAATACGCGGGATTATCCTTATAAATATTCAAAAAAGAATAATAGAAAGATTGTATTTTTTCATATCCTGTATTTCCGTTTTCCAAATTGAAAAATTGGGTAGAAATCTTGCCCATTAAATAATTAGCCACACTTAAAACGATGTTGTATTTGTTTTTGTAATGACGATATATAGTGGCCTCACCAATACCAATATGATTGGCGATGTCTTTAATAGTTACTTCGTTTATTGACTTTTCGAAAAAAAGCTTGGTGGTTTCTTCCGCCATCACGATTTCTTGGGCGTGCTTGAAAAGGTTCATATTATCTTTTCCTTTGTGATAGTTAGACTATCATTTTGATATATTAACTATCTATAGGATAAACAATAATATTTTCTTTGTCAAAATATAATTATATTTTTTTAAGATTTAATCGAGAAATATGATTTAGATGATACTTTTTAATCATTTCTTCTGCTAACGTTATATCTTCTCTAGAAGAAGCAAAATGCATAGGACTATGAGCGTCTATGCCAATAACAATTCGGATATTATATTCCGATACGATTTTAAAGAAATCTTCGCATGGATATCTTAATCTATCATCTGTGTCACGACGGCCATTACGCATGCCACATATATTAATTTCAAATGGAATATTATAGTATTCAGCGGCCTGACATAATTTACGAAGTTGAGCTTCCACGAATGGAGTTATCTTTTTAAATAACCTTAAAATAATATCGGGATGTGCGATGTAAGTGAACAATCCAGTTTTCATCGCTGCGATAACAGTATTGATATAAACTTCTAATGTTTCTTCTGGAGTGCTATATAAATGTAACCAAATAAGTTGATCATCTTCAAAGAACAAATGTTGACCAAGAATAAGATATTCAATACCTTTAACTTCTTTTAAATAGTGATAGTAGTCTACGTATTTTTCGCCAAATTCCGCCTCAAAACCTAAATGAATTTCAATTTTGTCAGCGTATTTCCTTTGCAACTTTTGAATTGTGTAGATATAGTCATCTAACTCATAATAACTGCCACGTGTACCAGGTTGTTCAACATCCGGAAGAAAAATGTGGTCAGAAAAACCTAATACTTTAATTCCTGCATCAATAGCAGCAAGAACATATTCTTCTTCTTTTCCTTCAGCGTGACCGCAGCGATATGTATGAGTGTGATAGCAATAATCAATCATGGTCTTTTTCCTAAACGATATTATATTCTTTCAAACAATTATTGTGTCAAGACTGATAATAATAATTATTTTGTCTTATACTAGTGGCACGATGGAAAAAGTAAAGAGTATTGCTGTTATTGATTTAAAAGCTTTTTATTCTTTTGTGGAGTGTGTCGATAGAGGCTTAGACCCCTGGACTACACCACTCGTGGTCGCAGATAAAGATAGGGGCAAAAACACCATTGTTTTATCTGTGTCTCCATTTTTAAAACAACACGGTGTCCCTTCTCGATTAAGAATCCAAGACTTGCCAAAGAAGTTTGATTATATTTATGCCGTTCCTCGGATGGAAAGATATATTGAAAAATCCGCCGAGGTAGTCAAAATCATGATGGATTTTGTCGCGGAAGAAGATATCCATGTCTATTCCATTGATGAAGCCTTTATTGATTTAACAACTTATCTAAACTTCTATAAGAAGACACCTCTACAAATGGTGACTATGATAATTGACACAATCAAGGACAAAACAGGGTTACAGGCGACATGTGGCATCGGCGATAATTTCTTTTTAGCGAAAGTGGCATTAGATATTTATGCTAAACACGAAAGAAATGGTATTGCGACATTAAGGAAGAAAGATGTACCCACGAAGCTTTGGCCTATCACACCACTAAGCAAGATTTGGGGTATTGGTCAAAGGACAGAAATACATCTTAATAAACTAGGAATCTTTACCATGGAGCAATTAGCCCATAGTAATAGAGAATTTATAAGAAAAGAATTCGGCATCATCGGTGACCAACTTATAGATGAAGCAAATGGTATAGATGAAACTGATATAAGAGAAGAGTATATTCCAAAAGAAAGAAGTATCTCGCAAGCACAAGTGTTGTTTAAAGACTATACAAAAGATGAGGCCCCTTTAATTATCCGTGAGATGTGTGATGATTTAGCGAGCCGCATGAGAAAAGAAGAAAAAGTGTGTGGTGTGGTTTCTTTATATATTGGTTATTCTAAAAAACAAGGGGGTTTTGCTAGACAATTGTCTCTTTTGCAGGATACAGATGACCAAGAAGAACTGTATAAAGCTTTGATGGAAATATATAAAGAACATGTTCAAGATTTACCAATTCGTAACATCGGTATTAGCTTTGGGAAACTAAATGTGCATGGTTATAGACAATTAAATTTATTTGACTCTCCCGATCGTCAAATCAATCAACATAAGTTACAGAAAACGATGGATCGTCTGCAAGATAAGTATGGGAAGAATATTTTGTTAAGAGCATCCGCTTTAACAGAAAATAGCACCATTATCGAAAGACACAATCAGATAGGAGGGCATAGGAAATGAGTGATAGAGGCATAAAGAAATGGGCGCCTTACAAATCTTTAAAGGAGCAATGGACCACTCTTGATAATGTTCACCAAGAAGAGCAAAAGGTTGAAAAGCCCACTATTTCTGAAGAAGAAGCGGAAAAGATTAATGAAATATTAGTGAATTATCACGGACAAGAATTAACCATTCAATATTTTCGTAAAGGAGAAATTCTAAGTGATACCACTTCAATCAAAAGAATTGATCCTGTTGAAAAGAAACTATATTTAACTAACAAAAAAGTCATTAAATTAGAGGAAATTATTTCCATAACTGATTAACGAAGTCTCACCATTTCTATATATTGTTATTTGTTATTCCAATATAATAGAAAGCGAGGCGAGGTCAGTTATATGTTAGAAGTCAGAAACCTATTTAAAACTTATAAGACTAAGGGCGGTGTTATCACTAAGGCCCTTGATGATGTTTCTATTTTATTCCCTGAGACAGGGATGATTTTCTTATTAGGTAAATCCGGATCCGGTAAATCCACTTTATTAAATGTGATAGGTGGCTTAGATAGACCTGATAAAGGTGAAATTATTATCAAAGGAAGAAATTCCAAAACATTTTCTGGTAGTGACTTTGACTCTTATCGTAATACTTATATCGGTTTCGTTTTCCAAGAATATAACATCCTTAATGAATTTAACGTTGAACAAAACATTTCTTTAGCCTTGCAACTACAAGGTAAACCAAATGACAAAAAGACTGTGGAAGCCATCTTAGAACAAGTTGATTTAAAGGGTTATGGTAAAAGAAAACCAAACACTTTATCTGGTGGCCAAAAACAAAGAGTCGCTATTGCGAGAGCATTAATTAAGAATCCGGAAATCATCATGGCGGATGAACCCACTGGTGCGCTTGATTCTAATACTGGTAAACAAGTTTTTGAAACATTAAAGAAATTAAGTGAAACCAAATTAGTTATCGTTGTTTCTCATGACCGTGATTTTGCGGAATATTATGGTGATCGAATTATTGAATTGAGCGATGGAAAAGTTATTTCCGATGTTTCTAAGAAATCCGTGAAAGCAGTATCCGCGAATGAAAACATTCAAATTGTAAACAAAAACACTGTTGCAATCAAAGATACTTCTAAATTAACAAAAGCGGATATGGATATCATCCTAAAAGCTCTTAAAGAAAATGAAGGTGAAGCTGTTATTTCTTCTGGCGAACACGACTTGTCATTGGTGAGACAAGCTATTCATCTAAACGCGGATAATTCTTCTGATTCATTTGATGATACAAAAGAAGTTTCTATTAAAGAATATGACGGAAAGAAAACTAAATTTATTCGTTCCCGTTTGCCATTTGCCCGTGCATTTAAAATGGGTTCTTCTTCCTTAAAAACTAAACCAATTCGTTTGATTTTTACGGCATTTTTAACTTCTATATCACTTACAATGTTTGGTTTAACTTCCACGTTAATGTTATTTAGGGATAGTTATTCACTTTCCCGTTCATTACAGAATTCTGGAAGGGTTTCAGAAGCGGTTCAAAAAGAATACAAATACCAAAGTCGCAATTATCGAATTGATATTGTTACTGATGAAAAAGAATACGATGACAATGAAGAAACATATACATATTATGCTGAGACGATGTTTTCACAAAATGACCTCGATAGTTTGAACAACAATTCTGTTGGTTTAAAATTTGCTGGTGTTTATCGTTTTGCTAATCAAAGTTTTAACGGCATTGATACATCATCTCTTAATGAAGAATACTATGTTAGAAAAGATGTCGATGGATTCATGGATATATCTCAGCAAGTAATGGATGCTCATAATTTATCTATTGAAGCGGGAAATTTACCGGCAAATTCCAACCAAATTATGGTTTCTCGCTATGCTTTTGAATTATTAAAGAGCAAATATGAAAGTATCAGTTCATATGGTGACATAGTTGGTAAAGAATACACTATTGAATTGTGGGATTATTTTGGACATGGAGAAGGTAAAAATTTCACTGTCAGTGGAGTTCTTAATGTCGGAGATATTCCCACTGAATATAACGTTTTAAGAGATAACCCAAACTCCATTTCCGACAATAAGAAAAGTCAATTAAGAGATAGATTGAGCGATTTATTAGAACGTTCGTATCATACCATTATTTATGTCCATCCTTCTTTTTATGAAAATGTTTATTATCCAAAAATGGGCGAGCAAACAGGATATGTAAATAATAGAGACCTTAGATCTTATGACACGAAGGGATTAATTATTAACGAGTATCCAATCAGTGAAGAAGAGAAAAACGATATCAATAATAGGTGGAACAATTTCTATACATATGAGAATTTGTTTGAACAAAAAGAAGATTACATCTTCTATGATTTAAATGGAGAAGAAACAGAAATTAAGGAATCATTTACTGAAAACGATATCTATGTTCCTTATGAAAATTTAAGATGGAAATTAGAAGAGGCTTATAGAAATTATTTCTATAACGCTAATGAATTAATTGATAATTCATATTATGATCCAACTCTATATACGCTATTAGAAGATGAAAACACAAAAATAGATTATCGCGCAACTATTGAAAGATTGGCAAATAATTACGCCTATGATTATTATCCAGAAGAATATGACAAAGAAACGGATTATAACAAAATAAAAGGATTGTTAGATAATTACTATGTCAATGTCAAAACACGCCAATATACCTTCGATGCTGCGGAATTCTATTGCAGTCGTTATCAAGACGCTAGAGGTTGGGAAGAAAGCCAATATAGTAGTGAATTCATTACATTTAGAGATCAATTTTATGATGCTAGAAGCGCCAATCCATACAAATTAAATAATTACAACGCAATAGTCACTTATTTAACAAATGACGCAGATGGTTATACAAAACTATACAACCTTTATAGATGGGTGGAAATGATGCCAGAAGTCGATGAAACAAGTCGTGCTACTCTTGATGTATTCAGAGAAAAATATTGGAATAATCAATCAATAAGTAACGATTTATTTACTTCAGTAGAAAACATCGTTAAGACAAAACTACCAAAATATCAAACAGGCTATTGTACTGCGCATATTTCTAGTCCACAAATCGCGATTAATCATTCGACATATTACTATTATTCTTATAAAGGAAGTGAGGGAAAACTCAATTTAGTGGGCTATTATAGCACTAAAGAAAAAGGTGGATGGGGTCCATATATTTTAAAGAAGTCATTTATCTTAGATAATTCCACGATTGAAAATCGTTATTGGTGGGGTAGTGAAGAGACTACCAATTATCAACCCAATGGCACTCCTAAATATAGTTGGAGTATCACTAGATCTTCATATTCTCAAAGACAAATTGAATTTATGAAATCTGATTTTGATTCATATCGCTTCAATTTCCATAATAGAACCACAAATAATATCGAATATATATTGTCATTAATCGCTTTATTAAAGACAATCTTCTTGGCAGTTGGAATTGCCTTTGCGGTATTCTCAGCATTAATGCTACTTAACTTTATTACTACATCTATTACCGCAAAGACAAAAGAAATTGGTATTTTAAGAGCGGTAGGTGCAAGGGGTAGCGATTTATTCAAAATCTTTTTCTCAGAATCAGGACTTATTGTTGTTATATGCTTAGTTGTAGCTTTAGCGGCTTCTATTGCGGGATGTATTATCTTTAATAATTACATGATTCAAGAAGTAGGCATCGCTATGTTAGATTTCGGTGTCTTAAATATCGCCATCATGATAGGAGGAGCGTTTGTCATCGCATTCTTAGGAACATTCTTCCCAGTCCTAAGAGCCGCGAAGCGTCCACCTGTAGAAAGTATCAGAGTATTATAGATAAAGAAAAACCCTTCGGCATTAATTCGAAGGGTTTTTGCTAGGTTTTTTTAATTAGAAGTGGAGGAATCTAAGAGCAGCTTCTGTTGTATCAGCAGCGCTTGCGCCAGTATTGGCGGATACCACTTCGATGATAATAGCAGTAATGAAGAAGACGATGACGAAGATTAAGGTCATAATGGAAACGACTTTTTCCGCACCTCTTTCTTTGGTCTTAACGAAAACATTCAATCCGCCACCAGTAATAGCGCCGGAAGCACCTTCTGATTTACCGCCTTGCAATAAGCAAAGAACGATAATGATGATACCAACACCCATTAATAACCAGTCGTACCAATTTAACATAATGTTTTCATTCCTTTCTTCAAGATTGCTTATCTATCTTATTAGAATTCGAATTGTTTTACAATAAATAATTCAAATTCATTATTTATAAATCCGCTTTTAACTCCAAAATGATATCGCGAATTTGTGCCGCTCTTTCAAATTCAAACACCTTAGCGGCTTGTTTCATTTCTTTTTCTAATTCCTTAATCTTATTCTGAATTTCTTGACGAGATCCCTTATGGGATAGCTTCATGATTTCTTCATATTCATCGTCAGTATTGTGAATTGGTGGTCTAATCTCTTTAATGATTGTACGAGGAATAATACCATTCTCAAAATTGTATTTGTCTTGAATCTCTCTACGACGTTTGGTTTCTGTAATAGCATTTCTCATCGAATCAGTGACATTATCTGCATACATGATGACTAAACCATTTTGGTTTCTTGCCGCTCTACCGATAACTTGAATTAACGATCTAGTGCTTCTCAAGAAACCTTCTTTATCAGCGTCCAAAATACAAATCAAAGATACTTCTGGGATATCCAAACCTTCTCTTAATAGATTGATACCAACAAGGACATCGTATTTGCCTTTTCTTAATTGATAGATAACTTCACTACGTTCAAGTGTTTTGGTTTCATGATGGAGATACACCACTTTGATGCCATGTTCTTTTAAATATGTTGTTAAATCTTCCGCCATACGAATGGTTAAAGTAACAATCATAGTGCGTTCATTTCTTTCGTTTCTAACGCGAATTTCGTGCAAAAGGTCATCAATTTGGCCTAAGGTAGGTCTTACTTCCACCTTTGGATCCAATAAACCAGTAGGACGAATAATTTGTTCAACGATGGTCCCGTCGGTCTTTTGTAATTCATAATCACCTGGTGTGGCAGAAGTACATATTGTTTGTGGCATGAGAGCTTCAAATTCATCAAAATTTAATGGTCTATTATCTAATGCAGAAGGTAATCTAAAACCATATTCCACGAGTGTTTCTTTTCTGCTTCTATCACCAAAATACATACCTCTTAATTGAGGAAAAGTAACATGTGATTCATCAACGAATAAAAGGAAATCTTTAGGGAAGTAATCAATTAAGCACCAAGGTCTTTCGCCCGGTTTTCTTTTATCAATGTGACGAGAGTAGTTTTCTATACCATGACACATGCCAAATTCTTGCATGCTTTCCATATCTTGATTGGTGCGCATTTCTAAGCGTTCCGCTTCTAAGAGTTTGTCATTTTCTTTAAAATATTTCACCCTTTCAATTAATTCCGCTTTGATAGTTTCACAAGCTTCCTTAATTCTTTGTCTTGTAGAAGCGTGGTCATAGGCAGGAAAAATGGGGTAGGTATGAAAAGAACGAGATTCTCCTGTTAATAAATCAATTTCACTTATCTTTTCTATCTCGTCGCCAAAAGTGTCAATACGGATAACATGGTTGTTTTCCATATTGGCAGGGATTATTTCAATGATGTCGCCTCTTACTCTAAAAGTACCAGGAGCGGCATCTAAATTATTTCTTTTATATTGGGCATCCACTAAAGAGGTAAACAATGCTTTTCTATCAATTGTTTCCCCCACTCGTAATTCAAATACTAAATTACGATATTCATCAGGATCAGTTAAGCCATAGATTGACGCTACAGACGCTACGATAATGGTATCTCTTCTTTCTAATACAGAATTAATAGCAGATGTTCTTAGCATCTCTATTTCATCATTCATAACAGCGTTCTTATCTACGTAAGTATCGCTTTTAGGAATATAAGCTTCTGGTTGATAGAAATCGAAATTTGAAACGAAATATTCCACGCGATTATTGGGAAATAGTTCTTGGAATTCCGAATATAATTGGCCAGCTAAAGTTTTGTTATGAACAAGAACTAAGGTTGGTCTTTGTTGCTGTTCTATGATATTGGCCATCGTAAAAGTTTTTCCGGTACCAGTTGCGCCTAATAGCACTTGGAACTTTCTACCACTGTTTAGACCATCAACCAATTGTTTTATAGCTTGGGGTTGATCTCCTGTGGGTTTATATTTAGAAACAATCTGAAATCTATGCAAATCGGCCATATTTTCTATTTCTTTTTATTTTTGTAAACGTTGTAATAAGATTTAAATCCTTCACCAAAAGTAGCATGAGTTTGTGTATATGTAATGAAAGCTTTTGGATCTACTTCTGCGATATATTTCTTCAATTTTTCATATTGTCTCTTATCAATAACAACACGAAGAATGATGCGCTCATCACCATGATATCCGCCTTTAGCAGGAATAATAGTAGCACCTCTTTCTAATTCGTCTTGCACATAACTAGATATTTCTTCCCATTTATCAGAAATAATATCGGCTTGGTAATTGCTTTGTGAACCAATATAAATCACTTCAATAACCAACGCAGTTATAAAAGCGGAGATAATACCGGATAAACAAGAGATGAGCATTTCTGGTTTAACAGTCACTAATGTACAAATACCTACGACAACAATTAAGCCATCAACAATAAAGGAAGCAATTGATTGTTTAATGTGTGCATATTTTTCAATTAAGAAGGTTAAAACATCAACGCCACCAGTGGAACCACCACCGACAAATGTAATAGCGACACCGGTGCCTACAAAAACACCACCAAATAGTGAACAAAGCAAATAATTTCCAGCGGTTATTGCACCACCTTCATTTCCTGCTGTTTTAATTAAATCAGCTAAAAAGTTGATGCCATCAGCGACACCTGGAATCATCGTGAAAAATGAGTTCGCTAAAGGGAAAACAATTGTGGACAAAAGGGTTTTATAAGCAAATTCTCGTCCGATAAAAATGCGCCCCAAAACCCATAAAACAATAGATAACGACCAGATGACAATGTTATATGCCAATACTTTAAAATCATCAGGGACAAAGAAACGAACGATGATACCAATACCAGATAAGCCACCAGAGTTAATATCGAGTGGAACCAAAAATAAAAGGTTACCTAAAGCGACAATAATTGTGCCTAGGACGACTGTAAAAATTCTAAGAATATATAATGCTTTATCTTTTTTAGACAAATCTTTAAATTTAGACATTATTTTTTGCCTCCTTTTGCAAATATGCATATAAGAAGCCATCAATGTCACCATTCATCACAGCGTTGACATCGGTCGCTTCATAATTTGTTCTATTATCCTTAACTAATGTATAAGGGCAGAACACATAAGAACGAATTTGACTTCCCCATTCGATATTTTTCTTTTCGCCAATAAGAGCATTTAATTTGTTTTGTCTCTTTTCTAATTCAATGAGATATAATTTGGCCTTTAACATATTCATAGCGGTTTCTTTATTGAGTAATTGCGATCTTTCAATTTGACAAGAAACCACAATACCAGTTGGTAAGTGAGTGATACGAACAGCGGTCTCAACTTTATTGACATTTTGACCGCCCGCTCCACCACTTCTATATGTATCAACTTTTAAATCTGATTCATTAATTTGTAGGTCAATAGAATTTTCTTTAAATTCAGGGATAATATTAACACTTGCGAAGGAAGTGTGACGACGTTTATTTGCGTCAAAAGGAGATATTCTAACTAATCTATGAACCCCTTTTTCGCCTTTCAACAAACCATAAGCATGTTTGCCCGCTACTTTGATAGTTGCAGATTTGATACCAGCTTCTTCGCCAGGTTCTAAAGAAATTAGTGACATCTTAAAACGATGGGATTCCGCATATAAAACATACATGCGATAAAGCATATCCGCCCAGTCTTGTGCTTCTGTGCCACCGGCACCTGGATGAATTTCAATAATGGCGTTCAAATCGTCAAATTCACCAGTGAAAAGTATTTGTAATTCGAATTCTTTCGATAGTTTTTTGAGTTGCTCAAAAGATTCTTGGATTTGTTCAAAGATAGATTCGTCTTCTAAATCCAATAATTCTTCGATGTCTTTATAATCGCTTTCTAGTTTGCGATATGTTTCAACAATACCTTTACAGTAATTGAGTCGAGCAATAACTTTTAAAGCCTCAGAAGAGTTATTCCAAAAACCTTCAGCTTCGCTTTTTTCGCTTAAATCCTTGATTTCTGCATCGAATTTAGCGAGGTCAAAGTGAACACCTGAGTTGGCGGATTCTCTCACCAACTGCACTTAGATCTTGTCTTAAAGATACAAAGTCCTTCATTATTTTTCTTCGTCCTTTTTGGTTAAATCAATATCGGGATTTTGAGTTTGATTGGCTTTCGCTTCTTCTTCCGCTTTTTTACGAGCCTCTTCTTCTAAAGCCTTTTGCGCAGCTTGCGCTTCTTCAACTTGTTTTACAAATCTATCAATATTAACGAGGTTCAAGACAGCATCAACTGATGCTAATTCTAAGCATTCGTTAAACATGTCATATCCTTCATTAACATAATCCTGTAATGGATTAACGTTAGCATAACTTCTTAAATGGATGCCTTCACGTAATCTCGCCATAGCATCGATATGTTTTGTCCAGTTTTGGTCAATGCAGTGGAGAATAACATCTCTTTCAATGTTATCGCATAATTCTTCAGGCAATTTGCTTCTCTTACGTTGATATCTGCGGAGAATTAATTCGCCTAAATCTTGGCCACAGTTATCCACTAAGTCATCTTCATAAGCCACTTTATTAATAGTGCCTTCAGGTAAGAATCTTGGTTCGACTTGTTTAACTAATAAATCAGCAGAAATTAATTGTTGATTACTATCCCCTGGAACGGATTTCTTGGCTAAGAACATACCGGTGGTAGCAAAAATATCATCAACGATATCTTTGATATCGCGTCCTTCAATGATTCTATCACGTTTATCATAGATAATTTGTCTTTGTTTTGCCAAAACATCATCGTAATCTAACAAGCTCTTACGAGTATCGAAGTTCATACCTTCAATCTTCTTTTGAGCGGATGTAACAGCATTACTAACTACTTTACTTTCGAGAGCTTCTTCACCGAAATTCTTTTCAATGTAATCTCTCATCTTATCAGCGGCAAATCTCACTAATAAAGTGTCATCGAACGAGACATAGAAACGAGAGAAGCCTGGATCACCTTGACGACCAGAACGACCACGTAATTGATTATCAATACGACGGGATTCGTGTCTTTCTGTGCCGAAAACACACAAACCACCTAAGGCTCTCACTTCATCATTAATTTTAATATCGGTACCACGACCTGCCATGTTGGTAGCAAGTGTGATATGGCCTTTTTCACCTGCGTGAGCGATGATTTCCGCTTCACGTGCGTGGTTCTTCGCGTTTAACATTTCATGTTGTAATCCTGCAGCAGTTAATAAAGCAGATATTTCTTCGGATGATTCAACAGAGACAGTACCAATTAATATTGGTTGGCCTTTTTCGTGTCTTTCCTTGACTTCTTTAATTAACGCAGCGAGTTTTGGACCTTTGTGTGCGTAGATATAATCAATCGCGTCTTCACGCTTAATGGGTCTATTTGTAGGCACACAAACAACACGCATATTATAAATCTTGCGGAATTCTTCTTCTTCGGTTTTAGCGGTACCTGTCATACCTGCCATCTTCTTATAAAGACGGAAGAAGTTTTGATATGTAATAGTCGCCATGGTAACAGTTTCTTGTTTAATGGTGACGTTTTCTTTAGCTTGAACGGCTTGATGCAAACCATCGGACCATTCTCTTCCTGGAAGAACACGACCAGTAAACTGGTCAATAATTTGTATTTGTCCTTCTTTATCAACGAGATAGTCAACATCTCTTTGCATTGTATAGTTAGCTTTTAAAGCATTGTGGATACGGTGAACTAAATCAAAGTATTCAGGATCGTATAAGTTCTTAATACCGAACATTCTTTCGGCTTTTTTGTTACCTTCGTCTGTTAAACTAACAGTCTTTTCTTTGACGTCGTAATTGAAATCAACGTCTTTCTTTAAAGCCTTACAGAATCTATCTGCAACTGTGTATTGAGATGATGATGTTTTCACACCACCAGAAATAATTAATGGAGTACGAGATTCATCGATTAAAATGGAGTCGGCTTCGTCGACAATACAGAAATTTAAGCCACGTAAAACACGGTTTTTCATGCTGGTGGCCATGTTATCTCTTAAATAATCAAAACCTAATTCAGAGTTCGTGGTATATGTAATATCACATAAATATGCTTCTTTCTTTTCAGAAGTAGATTTTGCTCTTAAGTTCAAACCTACGGTTAATCCTAAGAAACGATAGATTTGACCCATCCAGTTGGAGTCACGTTCGGATAAGTATTCGTTAACAGTAACAACGTGAACGCCTTTGCCACTTAAAGCATTTAAATAAGTTGCCATTGTGGCAGTTAAGGTTTTACCTTCACCAGTTTTCATTTCGGCGACATCGCCATCATGCATAACCAAAGAACCCATAACTTGAACTTTGAATGGAAATTCACCAATGGTTCTCTTAGCAGCTTCTCTAGCAACTGCGAACGCTTCATATTTAATATCATCTAACGTTTCACCATTAGCTAATCTGTCTTTGAATTCTTGCGTTTTACCTCTTAATTCTTCATCAGACATTGCCGCCATTTTGGATTCGAATTTTAAAACCTTATCGGCTTCTTTTTCGTATTTTCTAATTGCTCTTCTATCGAAGAATCCCATAATAATCACCTAACACAGTGTTTTTGTGCCTTTCTTTACTTAAATAAAGAATGTCAAACATTCGTTTAATATATTACCATTACCAACATTACCTGTCTAATACAAAGTATTGGAAACTTAATAAGGATCATTGTAATTGTGGTCAATTCTTGTTTTCGACATGACTAATACTTTTATGTCTTTTGGCTTAAGGCTTTCAATAAGATGAATAGCCGCTTTCATTGTGGAACCGGTTGTATAAACATCATCCACAAGAATAATTTTTGAGTTCTTAATATTTTGCTTTCCCGCAATTGCTAAGTGCTTATTGATTTCTTTTCTTTCGTTCTTGTTATGATCCGCTTGTTTAAAATGGGAGGTTTTAGTTAATATCTTTTTCATTGGCAAACCAATGTGTTTAAAAATTTCTTCTACATGGTTGAATTCTCTTTTTTCATCGTCTTCTTTATAGGATGGAATTGGAATAATTGTATATCCTACATAGATAAGTTTAAGTTCTTTAAAATATCTATCCAAAAATGATGCAGCTAATTCATAATCAAAACAGCCTTTTAATTGATATAGGAGCGCTCGTATATCAGGATCATAATAATAAAAAGAAAGTGCCTTGTAGCCCAACACTGAAAACTTAATGAACCTTGGTCTCAATCTTTTATAACAATTAGCACAAAGAGAAAGATGAGGGTTTATAAATCCCATCAAAGTATTGTCTTTAATATTTTGAAAGCATAATTTACAAACTTTCATTGGCATGTTTAATTTCCTCGATTGATTTCTTCATATCTTTGGTAATTTCACTGCAAATATACGATACTTTGCCTGTTGGCGCATCTTTTTTACGTCCTACTCTTCCTGATATTTGTACCAGTGCATGAGAGTCATAGATGGGATTGTCCGCTCCAAAAATAATGACTTGTATGTCTTTTATTGTTACACCTCTTTCTAATACTGCAGTTGTTACCAAATAGTCGTATTTTTTATTACGGAAATCCTCTATAATTTCACTTCTTTCTTCTCTTTTTGAGTGGACAAAACTTCCTTTCTTAATAAAGATTTTTAATAAATTATATGTCTTTTCACATATCGCAATTGTGGGTGTGAAAATAAAAACTTGTTTTGACCTACTTATAAATTCTTTTGTTTGCTTAATTAATTCATAATATTGCAAGATGCTTTTTCTCACATATATCTCCGGAACAGGAAGCGGATGACCATGAAATCTTTTGTTTAAATTTAACTTTGCCATTCCTTTTTTACTAAATTCTTTTAAGACTTTTTCTGAAGGTGTTGCAGAAAGCATAATGTAGTTTCCTTTAACCGCTCTTTTGAAAAAGGCTTCTAAAACATCATTGTTGTAATAAGGAAAGGCATCTATCTCATCGATAATCAATAAGTCAAAGTATTTTTCATAACGAAATAATTGATGTGTTGTGATACAGATTAAATCTGCTTCTATGATTGATGTGTGTCCTCCATAAACCACTTGGACATTGTTGTTTTTAAATACATTTTTAAATCTTTGATATAATTCTTGGATAACATCTCTTCTTGGAACAGTAAAACCAACCCGTTTTTTGTTGCGCAAAGCGTAAGCAATAACGGCAAATACTATTTCTGTTTTACCGCTGCCGCATACGGCATGCACTAATGAATTAACTCCATGACGAAAGTTGTCCACTAGTTGATCAGACATTATTTGTTGTTCTTTTGATAATTGATATTCGAGTTTATAGTCAGCTTTGTCGCATAAACGATAATCATCAGTGGCTTCTTGTCCACGAAATGTTATACATTTACGACAATAGGGCTTTCCATTTCTAGTTCCTATATAGCGAATATTCGTATTGCCACATATTGGGCAAGTAAACGAATTACAATTTTCCATTTTTCTTGCCTTTCTTTTTATGTTTTGATTTAATACTGGTAGATGGTGTGCGCCCTTTCTGGGTTAAAGCTTCATTCGTTAGCTTTCCACCATTTTTTCTTTGCTCTTTAATTAGTGAAACATATACATCTATTTTTATTTCATCGGAAACTACTAAACGATACTTTTTAAGTTCTTGTCCTCTATGTCGGAGTTTATCTTTCCTTAGATACTTTCTGAAATAAGATTTTTTGTCTGAATTGGGATTTGGATTTACATCAAATTCTTCATAATTGCCAGTTACAGTTGGACTATCAGTTATTTCGATATTTTCCCATGTTCCATCTTCTAGAACGCTGATTTCTATTGACGGGTGGTATTTAGTTCTTTTGTTTTTAAATATTTTATATTTATTCATGCATCAATTCCTTCCTATGTTATGTTTTTCGAGTTTTTGGTCTGCCGCAAACAGCGTGGACCAAAGAATTGACGCCATATCGAAAATTATCAGCCAACTGATCCGACATCACCTTTTGTTCTTTGGTCAGTTGATATTCCAATTTATAATCTGCCTTGTCACATATGCGGTAATCATTTGTGGCTTCTTGACCACGAAATGTTATACATTTATGGCAATAAAGGTGATTATTCCTTATACCTAAATATTTAGGGTTATTATTTCCACATATAGGGCAAATAAATGCTTTATTATCCATTTTTCTTGCCTTTCTTTTTTAGCTTTGGTTTAATGATTGTGCTGGATGTTATTGTTGCACGGTCATCTTCTTGATGCACTTGTGTCCTTCCGGCTTTTTTTATGTCTGGATAAGAAACATCAACACCATTCTTTAACTCGATTTCAAATAGACTAAACCGACCCTTAATATCTCTTTTTTCTTGTTTAACTATATACATCGGTTCGTTGTGACCCCTGATAGGATTATTATCTATTTTCCAATTCTTCCTGCCGCCAGACGTTTGAGAATGAGTAACGCGATGAAAAACAAATATATTCCCTTCTTCATCGACAATATAGGCGGGGTGGTTGTTTTTTAGATATATTCTAAAATGCCTTTTAAATTTCTTCATATTATCTCCTTTTTGCGTTTTTCACTAACATAACAACAAAGAAATGTCTAATTAACATCCATTTTTCTTGTCTTTCACTTTTTGTTTTGCTTTAATATTCTTAGTGAGCAAGCACATTGGGCTGTAAAAGGCGCGTGTAGCTCATTTTTTCTTTTGTATCTTTTTAATTAGTTTTTTATCATCTTTGTGTATCCTAAGATTTTCATAAGGATATGGATGTCTAAAACTTTCATACCTAACAATTTGCGGTTGTGTTATCACAAAACTTTTAGCACCAGTTTTTTCTAATTCTGGATCGATTTGGTGTAACATCAATTGCCTATGTCTTCCATTGGAATCAGTAAAACGCACAATCCAATATTTGTTTTTACGTGTATTCTTTCTATATAGTCTTGAATAGTGGCCACCATTTGTGTCATTTACTTTATAAAATTTTCCTTTAACAAGTGGTTTGCCAAACCTTCTTTTATATGTTGATTTCCTTTTTCTTTTACTCATATTATTTCTTTATCGTGTTTGTTATATTTAAAAAAGCCCCCTCACTTAATAAATAGGGGGCATTTTTGAATTTTTACTAAAAATTATTTAATTATTTTTCTTCTAAAGCTTTTATCATGTCAACACGCAAAGCGTGACGTCCACCTTCGAATTCAGTAGTTAAGAAGATGTCCACTCTTCTAATAACATCTTTTTCTTTCATAAATTTAGCGCCAAAGGCAATCATATTGGCATCATTATGTTGACGCATTAATTTGGTAACATCATCATTATATCCAATGCCACATCTAATACCTTTAATCTTATTTGCGGAAATACAGATACCTTCACCAGATGTACAAATAACAATGCCGTAGTCGCTTTCACCAGACATCACGGATTTAGCGACAGAGGCACCATAAAGAGGATAGTTACATGAATTTGTGGAATTAGTTCCATAGTCAAAAACTTTATGGCCTTCCTTTTCAAGATGTTTAATAATGGCTTCTTTTAATTCAAATCCACCATGGTCACTTCCAATTGCAATTTTCATATTCTTTTTCCTCTATTTAATAATATATAAAAAACGAGATTTTCCATACATATCTTTTCCAATTTTATAGCGAACTTCTTGAAAATACTTTTCCACTAAATTTGTTATAGCTTCATCCATATCTTCACCGATTTCAAATGTGGCTAAGAAATGTTCTTGATTCATAATCATGGGCATCTTTTGAAATATCTCTTCATAAAACTTAGTGGATGGATTTGCTAACAAAGCCAAATGGGGTTCGTATTTATAAACTTGTTTATCAATAGTGTCCACTTTATCAATGTATGGAGGATTACATATTAAAACATCCAATCTAATACCTTTCTCAATGAAAGGATCAACTGTATTTCCTTCTAAAAGAGTAATATCTAAACCTTTAGTGTTCTTTTTTGCCACAGTAAGTGCTTCTTTTGAAATATCGGAAGCATATACTTTAGAACCTTTGAATTGTCTTTTCATCGCGGCAGCAATGCAGCCAGAGCCAGTGCAAACATCACCTAGTACAAAATCTTCTTCCCCATTAAATAACTTTTTTATATATAAAGTTGTCTCAATAACCAATTGTTCGGTTTCTTGTCTTGGAATCAAAACATCGGGATTTACCTTATACTGTTCTCCTAAAAAATAGGCATAGCCAAGAACATATTGTAATGGTTCTCCTTGTTTCACTTTCAAAGCGTTTTGTTGGAGTTTTGCATAGTTTTTTACTTCATCATTGAAATGAGAATATAATTCCATGCGGTCCACAAAATCATTTGCGTCCATAAGCAAAGTGATAATAGAACTTTTATTTAGATATTCGTTATTTTTCTTTAATAATTGAAAATATATTTCTCTATTAGAGGGCATGATTATTCACCCGCCATTTTCATAGATTGATCATAGTGAATTAAAGCATCGATAACTTCATCTAGTTCACCTTCGATGACTCTATCTAATTTTTGGATAGTAAAACCAATTCGGTGATCGGTTACACGGTTTTGTGGATAGTTATACGTTCTAATCTTTTCTGAACGTTCACCAGTACCAACTTTTAAACGTCTTTCATTGCCAATAGCTTCTTGTTGTTCGGCTAATTTATTGGCGTACATCTTAGCACGCAACATTTGCATTGCAATTTCCCTGTTTTGTATTTGTGATTTTTCGGTTTGACAAGCCACTACTGTGCCTGTAGGAATGTGGGTAATACGAACGGCAGATTCTGTTTTATTAACATTTTGTCCACCAGCACCTTGGGAGTGATATGTATCAACTTGTAAATCATTGGGATTAATATCAATATCGATTTCTTCGGCTTCTGGCATAACCAAAACAGTTGCGGTGGATGTATGGATACGTCCGCTCGCTTCCGTCTTAGGCACACGTTGCACACGATGTGCACCACTTTCAAATTTGAGTTTAGAATAAACTCTTTTACCTTTAATCATGAAAGAAACGGAAGCAAAACCACCAGCTTCGGATGGGTTTTCATCCATAAGTTGAATTTTCCAACCTTGGGCTTCCGCATAACGTGTATACATACGGAATAAATCGCCTGCGAAAATATTAGCTTCATCACCACCAACTGCACCTCTAATTTCTACGATGATATTTTTATCATCATTAGGATCTTTAGGGAGCAATAGTTCGGTTAACTCCGCTTCTAATCTTTCTTGTTCGGCTTCTAATCTTTTGATTTCTTCTTTGCCCATTTCAGCGATTTCAGCGTCGCTATCTTGAGCCATTTCTTTAGCCCCTTCGATATCTTCTTCGTTTTTCTTATATTGTTTATAAGCTTCTACTTGGGGTTCGAGGTTACTTCTTTCTTTGGAAATTTCACGGAAATGAGAAAGATTCTTCATGATATCATCGCTGATTAATTCACGATCAATTTCTTCTAATCTCTTGATGGCTACTTCTAGCCTATTTCTCATACTACTTTCCATAATTTAACCTCGTTAAGCGCTTGATATTGTATCATAACCAACTAAGTAAGAAAAAGATACTTTATATTTTTCCTTAATATTAATATTAATTCTTTATTGAATTTCCTCCTTTGTGTATAATCTATCTAGGTGATTACAAATGGCTTATAAAGCACTTTATCGAACATATCGTCCTTCAACATTTGAAGAAGTTGCGGGGCAACAACATATTGTTAAAACATTAAGAAATGCATTAGCAACTGGCAAAATTGCCCATGCCTATCTTTTTGCGGGACCACGTGGAACCGGCAAAACCACAATGGCTAAATTATTAGCCAAGGCATTAAATTGTGATGAAGGAATGGGTTGTCAATGCAATGAATGTAAGAATTGCACTGCGATCAACGATGGAACCCACCCTGATGTTTTAGAATTAGACGCTGCAAGTAATAATGGCGTTGATGAGATTCGTGAATTAATCGATAAAGTTAAATATAGTCCATTTATGGGCCGTTATAAGGTTTATATCATCGACGAAGTTCATATGCTTTCCGCTGGTGCTTTTAATGCATTGCTAAAAACATTAGAAGAGCCACCATCACACGTTATCTTTATTTTGGCCACTACAGAACCACACAAGATTCTTCCCACTATTCTTTCTAGATGTCAAAGATACGACTTTAGCAAAGTAAGCGAAGGCGATATTCGTGGTAGAATCAAAACGGTTTTAGAAAAAGAAAATATTAGTTATAACGAAGATGCTGTAAATCTCATTATTTCTTTAGCAGATGGCGGAATGCGTGATGCTTTATCTATGTTGGATCAAGTATTGGCGTATTCTGGTAACGAATTAAAAGTTCAAGATGTATTAGAAATCTTCTCTTTGGAATCCACAGAAGAAAAAATCCAATTATTGAAATCCATTAGCAGAGGCGATACATCAGATGTCTTAAAGAGATTAAAAAGATATATCGAAAAAGGTACGGATATTAAACGTTTTACCAATGATTTGCTGATGATTTTGAAAGATTTGCTCATCTATGACAACAGTGGTTCTTCCGAATTTTCTGAAGTTTTAAAAGAGAATGAATTAAACGATTTAAATAATCATTTAGAAGGTAAGAAAATAAGCGAAATGATTGACGCTTTGATGGATACCTTAAAAGATTACAAAAACGTTAATGATATCAATCCACTATTTGAAGTTACTTTGCTTAAGTTATGTGCAAAAGCACAAGAACAAAAAGAGAAATCTTATAGAGATATGAGTCCATTAAGATATGAAACCCCAGTAAAGAATGGTCCTGGAAATGCCTTCTTGGAAAAAATCGAAGAAATGGAAAGAGAAAAGGAAAACAAACAAGAACCTGCTCCCGCTCCGATTCCTCAACCGGTTATGGAAGAAAAACCAGTTGTCAAAGAACCGGAACCACAGCCCGAACCGGAACCAGAACCAGTTGAAACAGTCGCTTTCGATATTCCAATTGATGAAAACATCCTCTATATAAACGGAACAGAAGATGGAGATTCATTCAAGATTGATGACAAATTGTTTATCGATATCATGGTGACATGCAAAAGAGAAGATAAAGAGAATCTAAGCAATAACTGGAAGTTATTAAAGAGATTAACCGCACATGCATCATTAGGTAAAGTAGCAGGAATGTTATTAGATGGTAAGCCACTTGTGGCTTCTAATAAAATATTAATCTTGGAATATAATAGTCCCACTATTGTTGAGAAGATGAACTTAATTGAAAACCAAAAGACGATTCAAACTGTTATTAAACATACATTTGGTAAGAAATTATTTGTCCATTCTGTAACTCATCCAAAAGCGGTTGATTTATATCAAGATTATAAAAATTTATATCAGATTAAAAAGTTGCCTAAGGCAGATTCAATTGTTATTGATTACGTAGGAGATTAAATATATGAACATGCAACAAATGATGGCGCAAGCCCAAAAAATGCAAAGAGAATTAAAGAAAGCTATGGCCGCTTTAGCGGAACAAGATTTTTCCGTCAACAAAGGTGGCTTAGTAACTGTCACTTTAAAGGGTGACCGTTCCGTTAAGTCTATTGATATTGATAAAGATGCTTTTGATCCAGAAAACAAAGAAATGATTGAAGAAAGTATCGTTCTTGCTATCAATGAATTAAATGAACAGATTTCCGCAGCCGAAGAAGAAATTAACGAAAGAATTACCGGAAATAGAGCGGGATTTGGAGGCTTTTAATGCAAGAACTTAAAGCTTTACAAAGATTACAAGAATCATTAGCGAAACTCCCAAGCGTTGGCAAGAAAAGCGCAGAGAGAATGGCTTTTGCTATGCTCGATATGGAAGATGATGATTTAAACGAATTTGCGGAAGCTGTTAAGAATTTAAAATCTTCAATACACAGATGTCCAATATGTGGCAATTTCACTGACGGTGAACATTGTTATATATGTGATGATCCAGATAGAGATAAAACTACTTTAATGGTGGTGGCCTCTCCTAAAGATGTTATGTCATTAGAGATGAGTAATGGTTATCATGGTTTATACCATGTTTTAGGTGGAACTATCTCTTTATCAAAAGGAATGGATGTTTCTAAGTTATCTATTCCCACTTTGTTAAAAAGATTAGATGAAGGAAATATTAAAGAAATAATCATTGCCACCAATCCCACCATTGACGGAGAAACAACCGCGTTATATCTCTCCAAAATTTTAGAACAATATAATGTCAGTGTAACAAGATTGGCTTATGGTCTTCCTATGGGTGGCAATCTTGAATATGTTGATTCCTTAACTCTAACAAAAGCTATAGAGGGAAGAAGAAAAATTTAAGGGGGTTTTGCTATGTTTATTACATTAGAAGGTCCAGAAGGTTCAGGAAAAACAACCGCAGTTGAAACCGCAGTTAATAAGCTCATTGAAATGGGTTACCAAATTGTACGCACAAGAGAACCCGGTGGTACTCCTATCGCTGAACAAATTAGAAATGTTATCTTGGATAAAGATAATACAGCAATGGATCCCCGCACTGAGGCTTTATTATATGCCGCCAGTAGAAGACAACACCTTGTAGAAAAAGTTTGGCCAGCTTTAAAAGAAGGTAAGATTGTTATCTGTGATAGATATTTAGATTCGTCTTTAGCTTACCAAGGCGGCGCTAGAGGCTTGGGTGTAGAAAACATCTTAAATATCAATTTGTTTGCCACCGAAAACACTTGGCCAGATTTAACGTTATTATTTGATATCAAGCCTGAAGTTGGATTAGAAAGAATTGCTAAAAATGCGAATAGAGAAGTCAATCGTCTTGACCTCGAAAAGATTGAATTCCATAACAAAGTCAGACAAACTTTCTTAGATTTATCTAAGAGGTACCCCGATAGATTTGTGGTTATTGATGCTTCACAATCTCGTGAAAAGGTCGCCGAAGACACTCTACAAGCAATCCTTAATCGTTTATGCAAGTAGAGAAATATTTAAAAGAATATCAGCCAGTTATATATAAAACATTTCTCAATTCATTACAAAATGAAAGGCTTTCACATGCCTATTTATTATGTGGAAATCCCGGAACACCTCTTTTAGAAGTGGCGAAGTTCCTAGCAAAAAGTATTTTGTGTGATAATCCTTCACCTTTAGCATGTGATAATTGCATCACATGTATGCGTGTTGACGATGGAAACTATCCTGACTTTATTGTTTATGATGGAAGTAAATCCACAATTAAGAAGGATGAGGTTTCCTATGTAGAAACACAGTTTGAGAAAACTGCCTTTGAAACAAAGGGAATTATGATTTACATTCTTCATCTCATTGAAAACGTTACCGAACAAGCAATCAATAGTATTCTTAAATTCTTAGAAGAACCAGGCAAAAACGTCTATGCTTTTTTGACCACGAATAATGAAAATAGTATTTTGCCCACGATTATTTCTCGTTGCCAAGTCATGCATCTTAAATTAGTGGATAGAAAAGAAGTTATTCAAACCGCTATTGATAACGGTGTGGCGCAAGATGATGCTGAATTATTATCTTATTTTTATAACGATCCAGAATTGATTTCCGAAACTCTTGCCGATGAAGATGAAAATGATTCCTATCAAGATGGTAAAGAAGCATTTGTCAATTTCTTGACTGAATTAAGCAAGGAAGATCCTCGAGAAGTTATTTACTACACACAAACCAATATCGTGCCTTTAGTAAAGACCAAAGAATCCGCAAGATTCTTCATCGATATGCTTACTCAAGGCTTTAAAGATATTCTCTCCATACAAAATGGAGATACCCCAATATTAGAAAGTTATGCTACAATGCTTACCGAATTAGCGGAAAAGCTAGATGATGTTCAGGGTATTTTAATTGAATTATTAAAAGACCGTAACCTCATCAATTTAAATGTTAATGTCTCGCTATTAATTGACCATTTGGTCTTACATATAATCAAGGAGTAAAACCATGTTTGAAAATAATACTGTTGAAAAACCAATAGATAATTCTGTTTATACATACTTTGTAGGTGTGAAATTTTTAAATACTCCTCGTTCCTATTTCTTTGGTGTTAAAGATTTAGAATTAAAGTTAGGGGATAAAGTTGTTGTCGAAACCATGCGTGGCATGGAAATGGGAGAAATATCCATTGCTCCTATTGAAATGGATAAATATGATTCTGATTTAGGTTTGAAACCTATTTTAAGAATTGCCACTGATGTGGATATTAAAATGCATGAGGCAAATTTAAAAGATGCCAGATTTGCTATGGATATTTGTGAAACAGAAGTCAAAAGACTCAACCTCAATATGAGATTAATATCTTGTGAATATACTTTAGATAAAGCTAAAGTTTTGTTCTCTTATATTGCTGATGATAGAGTGGATTTCCGTGAATTATTAAAGATATTGGCTTCTCGTTTACACACAAGAATCGAATTAAGACAAATCGGTGCTAGAGATAAAGCGAAAGCTATCGGTGGTTTAGGCGTTTGTGGCCTTCCCCTTTGCTGTTCCACTTTCTTAAATGAATTTGATGGCATTTCTATTACAAGAGCAAAGAATCAAATGCTCGCGATTAATATCCCTAAGTTAAGTGGCCAATGTGGCAAACTTGTTTGCTGTCTTAAATTTGAAGATGATGCTTATACTGACTTAAGAAAAGAATTCCCCGAATTAGGAAGTAAAATTTGGCTTGATAAAAAGGAATACACTGTCACCGCTTTAAACGTTATTTCTCGTGAAGTAAAACTAGAAAATGAAGATGGTGTGCAATTTATACCCTTAGAAGATTTAAAGAAACAAACTAAGTTCAAAAGAGGTAGAGAAATCAAAGATGAAAAGAAATAAAAGCTTTGATAACAAACAACCTGTTTTGTTTCTCATATCCACACCAATTGGTAATTTAGGCGAGATGAATCCTCGTGCTTTAGAAACCATTGAACAAATGGATATTATCGCCGCCGAAGACACTCGTAATAGCGGTGCTTTAATTCGCCATTTTGGTTTTAATAAAGAAATGTTCTCTTTAAGAGAACACAATGAAGTAGAAGTTTCTACAAAGCTCATTAAATTTATTAAAGATGGTAAGAAAGTTGCATACATGAGTGATGCCGGTTATCCAGGCATCAGCGATCCTGGCTATATTCTCACGAAGATGGCTATTGAAAATGATATCGCTGTTTCTGTCATCAATGGTTCTTGTGCTTTCATTACTGCGCTTGTAGCGTCAGGTCTTCCCACTGATCACTTCTATTTTTGTGGCTTTTTATCTCCAAAAGAAAATGAAGCAAAAACGGAGTTAGAAGAAATGAAGCAAAGAAAAGAAACTCTTATCTTTTATGAGGCTCCTCATCGCATTGATAAAACAATTAAAATAATGCAAGAAGTACTAGGCAATCGACCTGCTGTTATTGCAAGGGAATTAACTAAGTTAAATGAAGAATATATACGTGGTACCTTAGATGAATTAGTTAATCTAGATTTTGCCACTATTAAGGGCGAAATCGTCATCGTTGTTGGTGGTAATGATAAAGTCGATGAAATAGATGAAAACATCATCAAAAACCGCCTAAAATACTTTATTAACAAAGGATTAAGTAAAAAAGACGCTATTGAAGTCGTCTCTGATGAATACAAAGTTAACAAAAATACAATTTACAAAATGGCCTTAGAAATTTAGACCTTTTTTCTTGCTATTTCTTTAAACAAATATTTCTTATTTAAATACATATGCATATAGGCGTAACTAACCGCAGAAGAGAAGAACAAGAAAGCACCTACCGCGCTTAAATAACCACCTAATTCTAATCCTGGTGGATAGAAATCTAATTCATAATGACATTGTCCTTTGCCGGAAACAAATGAAACAAAACCTCCTTGTGTCGAAAACACAGTGAGATTCTTTTTGTGGCCTTCACTATCAGTCATTTTTAAGGTAAATCCATCTTCGTATGCTAAACGAGTAACAACGATTCTTTCATTTTCAAAATTAGAGTTAAAGTCGAAGTGATTTGTCTTATAGACAACATCAGTAATTGGATTATCTTTAAATTTTTGAATTCTATTTAAGTAATTGTTATAAGTGTCCCAATATAAAGTGTTCCCGACATCCACTTTATTCTTACGAGAAACAATAACAATTTTCTTAACTCGTGGGGCATCCGTTTCAGCGTTTGGTTTAGAAATATAAAACGCTCTTAGGTTTTTGCTACTCCAAGTTGAGGAATAACGAGTATCACTATGATTGTCAAAAGTTATAACTTTGTTATCACCGTCCACGAAATAAATATCAACACGATTATTAGTGTCAAATGAATTAGATAAATAATAAACCATGCCATCTTTATCGTAATATTGGTTGGCTTCATCTTCAGGGACTGTAATAACCGCAATATAACGACTATAGTCACTGCTCTGGAATTGTGGCGGATAAGTAGGTTTCCCACTAGCGGTATAGCCACCGTTTTCCACATCTAACATTTCTGGAATACTTAACGAAATAGCGTTCTTATATTTTCCATCTTCTGATACTTTGCTATGAATATCATAGTAAGTAATAGCATACGAATTAGTGGGAACACTACCACTATAACTGGATAAATAAATACCTTTATAGGTTTGACCAATAGATGTGGCTTTGGTAATGGAAGGATATTTTTCCATAATAGCATTACTTAACGAAACGTATTTGTTGTCATTAAATAAAGCAGCGTTAGTAAAAACATATTCATAACCAATAATAGAAGATGAGCTTGTCGTTAATTTGTCATACGACAAAGCAAAATTAATATTGTTAGTGTTCTTATATACTTTAAACGGTGCTTTATCGTCTACCTTATAAGAAGACGTAATATCTTCATAACCAAATGGAACGTTATATCTAAAGAATTCACTTGCGGTATTCTTTCTATCTTTTCCATAGTAGTTAAAATAATCGTCTTCAACGTAGTAGTATTTAATACCTAATAATGTATCAAAGCCCACTCTCTTTTCCACATATGTTCCTGACCAGCTGCCAGTGGAGATTAGTTCACTATTTCTAATGCCGTCGACATTATAGTTATAAAGAGAATGGAAGAAAGTCGTGCCGTTATATCCATTTCTCATGCCGTCATTCACCGCAGAAGATCCCGCCAAAGAAGAATAGGAACGATAGTATTCTTTATCAGCCTTATTTGTTTGTGTCACTAATGAATGTAAAGAGTTATTGTTATTCAATCCTTGGTTAACTGATAAATAATTAGCCACACCATGCCCTTCAATAACAAAAGCCCCCATTGCGGTTATTTCTACACCTAAAATAATTGTCAAAATAGTGTGCAATTTCGGCTTCTTTTTCAAAAATCTCAATAGCAAATAAACCACGACTATATAAATAGACATGATAATAATTGCTACAACTGCAGGTACTCTTTCGGTGAAATAATCATTTTGACCTTCGCCATATTTTTGAGCAACAACAGAAGATAGAATGCCACCCACAATACCTAGAGCAAGGGTAATAGCTCCACCGACATCTAAGGTCCAAATATCATCTTCTTTAAATTTATCCAAATATAAACCAACAAAGGCAATTAAACAGGCAATAGGGAATAAGAACCATCTACTATATGGTTGTGTAAAGCCAAAGAAAAGATAATAGAAGAAAGGCGAAATAATAGCCAAGATAAATAATATTGTTCCAATGAGGGGAGCAAAGTTCTTTTCTCTAATGGATTTAATTAGCGCTGGGGTAAATAGCAAGAAGAAAGGAATAAAGCAGAATAAAGAACCAGAAACATTATCATAAGAGCCATAATTGTTATGATATTCCGCTAACGGAACACCTCTATCGCTCATGACAGGGTAAATCAATTCAATAATGAAATAATAGGCTCTAGCTTTATCTCTTTGCGTATATGTGTTAGAAGATAATCCTTCCCAAGAAGTCATTAATTTAAATAAAGCTTTGATATCAAATGATGTTAATGCAGTTTTTAAATCTCCTAGATAGCTCGATGTAGAAGCACGAGAAGAAGTTAATGCAACCACGGCGCTAGGAATCATAGCCATGCAAGACATTAATAATCCAACAGCGAATCCAAAGAATCCAATACCTAAGAACAACAAATTATCTTTCCATTTAAAGTGTCTAATTCTTTGGAAGAATCTAAACATAGCATAGATAAATGTGCATAAAACAAAACAGATGCAGAAGAAATAGTTAACAAATCCCATTAAGCAAATAGAAAGCATTAAAACCCAAGGTTTCTTTTCTTTTAATACTTTTTCAACACCCAACAACATTAATGGGAAAACGATTGTGATATCGGTGAAATGGTTAAACCATAAATACCAGGCTGTCCATCCCGAAAAAGCATAAGCAATACCAGATAATTTGCTAGCTTTTCTACTTGCTCCCATATAGCGCATATATAGATAAAAAGCCATACCTGCACCAGCTATCTTAAAGATAGTCATAATAGCCATGCCTTGCGCAATGGCTTGTCTGGGGAATAAAAGAATGGGCATGAAAAATGGATCAAACAAATAATAGAAAGAATTACTTCCAATATTGTTAGCCCCTAAAAAGGTATTTGTGTCATAAAGAACAAATTCACCAGTGGTAAAGAAATGCCACCAGTCATCATATCCATTTGTATAAAAAGAAATTTGTTGAGCGCAATAATCGCCAGTAAAAGGAGTGGTGAAATAATTGGTAAATAGAGAAGTTGCAAAGAAAAGAACACCAAATCCTAATAGCAAAAGGAAGTAATAGAATAGGGAATCAAAATGTTGTAACCAAGAAGGAAGGTATTGATACCATTTCTTCTTGTTTGCTAATTTTAGCGTCCGTTCTTGCATAATACATACATTATAATACACGCGAAAAATAAAAAATCTCGTTTTTTCTTGCAATTAAGTAAGTCCTTTTCTAACATAGAAAAGAATATTTGGAGGTAGTCTTATGAACATTCGTAATATCGCAATTATCGCTCATGTTGACCATGGTAAGACTACTTTAGTGGACCAATTATTAAAAAGTTCTGGTGCCTTTAGAGATAATCAAGAAGTATCCGATAGAGTTATGGATAGCAATGATTTAGAAAGAGAAAGAGGCATCACCATTTTAGCGAAAACAACATCCATTATTTATAATGACACTAAAATCAATATCTTAGACACTCCAGGTCACGCTGACTTTGGAGGAGAAGTTGAACGTATCATGAACATGGTCGATGGCTGTCTCTTATTAGTGGATGCTTTCGAAGGCACCATGCCTCAAACTAGATTCGTTTTAAAGAAAGCCTTAGAAGCTCATGTTAAACCAATTGTTGTTATTAACAAAGTTGATAGAGCCAATATTGATATTGAAAGAACACTAGATGAAGTTCTTGATTTATTTATCGAATTAGGGGCTCCTGATGAATTCTTGGATTTCCATGTTGTTTATACTTCTGCTTTAAAAGGAACATCATCTTTAGATGCAGACCCTGATACACAAAAACCTGGCATGGATGCTGTTTTACAATCCATTATTGACTATATCCCTGCACCAAATGTTGATGCCAATGCACCATTACAATTACAAGTTGCTTTATTAGACTATAACGATTTCGTTGGTCGTATTGGTATTGGCACAATCAAAAAAGGTTCTATTCACGTAAATGACAATGTTGTTGTCTCCCGTTTAGATGGTACAATTCAACAATTCAGAGTGATGAAATTATTTGGTTACCAAGGTATTCAAAGATTGGAAATTAATGAGGCTTTTGCTGGGGAAATCGTTGCTGTCGCAGGTTTAACTGATATTAATGTTGGGGAAACAATCAATAATATCAATAATATCGATCCTCTCCCACTTATTAGATTAGATGAACCAACTTTGCAAATGACTTTTGGTACGAATACTTCTCCTTTCTGCGGTAAAGACGGAAAACTATTAACTGCAAGGAAAATTGAAGAAAGATTATTTAGGGAAACACAAAAAGACGTGGCTCTTCGTGTCGAACGTGTTCCTAACACAGAGACATGGATTGTTTCTGGTAGAGGTGAATTGCATTTAGGTATTCTCATTGAAAATATGAGAAGAGAAGGATTCGAATTACAAGTCAGTAAGCCCCAAGTCATTATTAAAGAAATCGACGGTCAAAAATGCGAACCATATGAAGATTTAATGATTGATGTTCCTAACGAATATGTCGGAGATATTATGACCACAATCGGTGATCGCTCTGGCGAATTAGTGAGCATGGATGCTAGAGAAACTATCACCATTTTAAACTATGTCATTCCTTCACGCGGATTATTAGGATATATGACCAATTTCATGACTTTAACCAAAGGTTATGGTATCTTATCACACGTTTATAAAGAGTATCGTCCTATCGTTCCTGGTACAAATACATTAGGGGAAAGAAACCTTGGTGTCTTAGTGGCCACAGAAACAGGTATGGCTACACCTTATGCGATTGAACACGTTGAAGATAGAGGCACGATGTTCATCGAACCTGGGACAATGGTTTATGAAGGCATGATTATCGGTGAAAACAGGTACGATATCGACTTAGCAGTAAATGTCGTCATCAAAAAGAATTTAACAAATGTAAGAAGTTCCACAAAAGATAATACAGTGGTCTTAAAAACTCCTCGTAAGATGTCATTAGAAGCTTGTTTGGATTACATCAATACCGATGAGCTAGTAGAGATTACTCCTAACACCTATCGTATGAGAAAGAAAATCCTTAATACAGTGGATCGTAAAAAATACGACGCTCATGTTAGAAGAGGAGAAATAGAACAATAAAAAATGCGGGAAACCGCATTTTTAATTTATAAATAAATTAATGTTAATCTAATTCTTCTTCAATCATAGCGCATAAAGCATGATAGATAGGAAGATGTCTTTCTTGGATTTTATATGTTTCTTGCTCGGGGACAATAATAGAAACATCACATATTTCTTTCAATGTTCCACCATCTCTACCAGTTAATGCAATGGTCTTTAATCCCAATGCCTTAGCTACCTTAACCGCTAAAATACAATTCTTAGATTGGCCAGAGGTTGATAGTACCATTAACACATCATCTTTTTGGCCTAGCACACTTATTTGTTGAGCAAAAACAGAATCAGGATCATGGTCATTAGCGTATGCTGTCATAAAAGAATAAGCGTTGCACAAAGAAATAGCTGGATATCCTTTTTCTAAACCTTTTAAAATATCTTCATCCAATTCTTTTTCCAATTTTGCAGGGATTTTGCGGTGTTTTTTAAAGTTTTTTAATAATTCACCAACAATATGTTCACAATCGGAAGCTGAGCCACCATTACCACAAAGATATAAGCGATGATTGTTTCTAAAACATTCGTTTAGTAATTGAAAAGCGGCTTCGACATCGCCTTGGCAATTTTGAATGTCAGGATATCTTTTAAATAAGTCGTTAAAAATGTCTAATGTTTCTTTTTTCATAATCACAACATAGCCACTGAGATAGCAGCATAATCTCCTATATTCTCACTTAGTTTAGCGGGCACAACTTTGCATACCTTTAAACTTTCTGGTAAAGCTTCTTTCTTTAGTTCTTTTTTCATACTTCTGATTAGTAAATCAGATGATCTCATATAGACTCCGCCTATGGCTATCTTTTCAGGATTAAATAAATCCACTAAAATAGCCAATGTTTTGCCTAGTATCTTTCCACATTTTGAAAATACTTTTTTTGCAAATATATCACCACTATGTGCGGCGTCTGCTAATTGTTTGGTGGTAATCTTATCCACTCCACCCATATTGATAATACAAGCAGATATTTCTTTTTGTTTTAAGGCCATCTCTTGAGCCACTTTTGCGATACCAGCGCCAGAGCAATATGATTCAACCGAACCATTTTTACCATAGGCAAATGGTCCTTTTTTATCTATTCTGACATGTCCTATTTCACCAGCATTCCCGTTGGTACCTTCATATAGTTTTCCACCAAGAATTAAACCAGCACCAAAACCAGTTCCACAAGTGATAAAAATCATGTTTTGTGTGCCTTTACCAGCGCCAAAATTATATTCCGCTAAAGCGCAAGCATTGGCATCATTAATCATCTTCGTTGGTAATCCTAAGGAATCTTTGATGTTTTTGACAATTTCAAACCCATGCCATCCAGGTAAATTTGGTGTTGTCAAAATAACACCTTTCTTTTCATCAAGTGGACCGCCACAAGAAATACCTACGCTTGATATTTGATATTTGTTCTTTAATTCTAAAGCTTTCTCAAGTAAGGGTTTTAAGGTTTTGTCAGGACTACTATTTGTGGGAGTTTCCAACCTAAAAAGGATATTAATATCCTTATCTTTGATTTCACCCAAAGATAAAGCGGTTTTAGTGCCCCCTATATCAAAACCCAAATAATACTTAATATTGTTCACTTTATTTTCCTGCTTTAATTTGCATTTTTATATTTCCGATGGACGTTGCTTCGATAGGCATAGGTATGACTTCTATGTCTACTAGCTCTTTAACTTTATCATTGAGATAAGCGTTCTTTGCTCCACCACCGATGATATAAATAGATTTAAACTTTTTATTTAAATTCTTCTCGATAATTTCAATATTGTTTTTATAACAAACCGCTAAGGAATTATAGATAGATGTTAATAGGCTAACATCTGTTTTTGGAGGATTGTTTTTTAATAATTTCAAAACAGCTTTTTCCATATCCTTAGGGGCCACTAAAGATGGATCGTTGACATCGAATGTTTCATTATAATTCGATGAATAAAGATATGAGTCAAATCTTGCTAATGGAATGTTTTTCTTTCTAAAAATAGAATTAGGAATCCACATACCGGGGATGTTTTTTAAATATCTAATATAATTAACGCCACCTTCGTTGGTGTAATTGGTTTCAAATGATTTTTTGCTCGTATTAGGTTCTTTGATCTTGGCTCCTAATAATGACCATGTGCCACTTGATAGCAACAACGCATCATCAGGTGTGTCAATAGATTCAAAAGCACTAGCGGTATCGTGGCTTGCGCATAAGACCACATTAGCGTTGCCACCAACTTCTTTTTGTACTTCTTCAGAAAGACTTCCAAGGATAGTTCCTGGTTGTTTGATTTCTTTGCCTTTTAAGAAATTTAGATGGAGTTTTGCAAGGATTTCTTCATCAAATTCTTTAGTAAAACAATTTAATAAGCCGGTTGTAGAGCATTCTGTATATTCATAGGATTTAACACCAGTTAATAAATAAGAGAAATATTGTGGCACCATTAGCATATCAGTGGCCTTTTCTAATCTTCTCTTTTTATAGTCATCATAAAGTTGATAGATGGTATTGAAATTAGCAAACTGAATGCCAGTTCTTTCATATAATTCATTAAATGGAACAATGCTATGAACTTCATCGATAACGGAGTTCACCCTATCATTTCTATAAGCATGATATGGACTAATGACTTTATCGCCATCCATCAAAACATAGTCAACGCCCCAAGTATCAATAGAAATGGAAGCTATATTATATAAAGCAAAGGCTTTTTTGATTCCGATTTTAATTTCTTTAAAGATAGAGTCATAATCCCAAACCAATCCATCTGGGCCATCAATCATACCATTGTTAAAACGATGAATTTCTTTTAATTTTATTTCGCCTTTACTTACATAGCCCACAATAGCGCGGCCACTTGAGGCACCTAAATCAATGGCAAGATAGTATTTCATACTCTTTCTCCTTTAGTTAACTTTGCTGATGATGGCTTCGTATTGACCATCCAATTTTACTTCTTCGTTCGCGGAAATAAAGAAACTATCACCTGGGTTAAATGGTTCTCCTTCAATAGTTCCTTTTCCGAAAATAATATGTAGACTTAAGAATGATTTTTCATCTGTTTTTAGGACTTTTTCGTTTTGTATATAATCGACATAGAAATAAGAACAATCAACAAGAGGATGACCTTTTAATGAATTGGCGTTATATTTCACTGGTTCCACGACTTTAATAGCCTTTTCAATATGTAATTCTCTTGGCTTTCCATCTTTTCCAACACGATTGTAGTCAAAGACACGATAGGTAAGATTACTATTCTCTTGAATTTCACAAATTAAGCATCCTTTACCAATCGCATGGAGTGTTCCGCTAGGGATAAAATAACAATCACCTTTATGAACAGGTATGTGGTTCATAATATTTAAGATAGTTCCATCTTGAATATGTTTGGCTACTTCTTCCTTGGAATAATCTTTATTAAAGCCAATATGTAATAAAGCGCCTTTTTCCGCTTCTATCACATACCACATTTCTGTTTTTCCAAAGGAATTTTCATATTTTAAAGCATATTTATCACTTGGATGAACTTGAATTGATAAATCATCCGCAGCATCAATAAATTTGATCAATAATGGGAAGAAAGGATATTTATCACAATTGGTGCCTAATTCTTTTTTAGTGACTACTTCTTCTAATGGCTTTAGACCATCTTCTGTTTTAACAAATGATTTGCCTTCTGGTCTAAAAGAAAGTTCCCAAGATTCCGCGATGGTATCTTCGTTAGATTCTTTATGAAAAGAAAATAATTTCTTTCCTCCCCATATATAACTTTTGGTAGTCGCAAATAATCGATAGTATTTCATATTAGCCTCTTAAAATTAATGTTGCCGCACCAATAATACCGGCCATATAACCGAGTTCCGCCACCTTGATAACGCAGTGTTTGGAATAGGGGAAACCGAAATTGTTTTCTAAACAGAATTTATTTAATTTATCAATGAGGTAATCTCCTTCTTTAGAAACACCACCAGAAAGGACACAACAATCTGGTCTAAATATATTACAGAAATTGCAAATGCCAGTTCCTAAATATTCGACATAATTATTAACAACTTCTAAAGCCACTTTATCGTTTCTTTTAGCAGCAATAAATGGCACTTTTGCGGATGTTTTTCCTAATTCTTTGGCAATTTCATGCATTATTGTTTCAGGATGTTTATCCATCGCTTCTTGCGTTTGTCTGGCTAGTGCATTTGCGGAAGCATATTGTTCCAAACAACCTCTTCTACCACATGTACACATAACACCATCTTTAACGATAATCATATGACCTAACTCAGTACCTGTGCCATCTGATCCTTCATAAATCTTATTTTCAATAATGACGCCACCACCGACACCAGTTCCAAGAGTAATCATAATGACATTGGGATATTTTTTACCGGCGCCGAAAGCTGCTTCACCTAAAGCGGCGGCATTAGCATCATTGGTAATTCTTATTGGTAGATCAAAGTGCTTCTTCATAATTTTTATGACTTCTAAATCTTTCCAATCTAAATTGTTGGAATAAATCACCACGCCATTCTTAGCATCAATAGATCCAGGAATGCCCATTCCAATTCCCACGATTGGTTCATCAAAATGATGACTATCTAAATAGTCTTTTAAGGTTGTGGCTATTTTTTCGATGATGGTTTCTTGACTATCACCTTTAATAACGGGAATAGAAAACATTTCACTTGGTTGTCCAAGTTCGTTCACTACTGCACCTTTAATTGATGTTCCACCGATATCAATACCAACTGCTAACATAATTTATCCCCTTTTATATTTCTTTAACCATTTGAATTATATATTAGTCAAATGGTTGATTCAATCTAGCACAATGCTTTATTTAATTCCTTGATATATTTCTTTAGCTAATACATGATATCCTTCTTCCACAAAATGAAGACCATCATTAGCTTGTAATACATTTTCATTTTTTGCTGTTATAACTTTACTTTTCGCTAAATCAATAAGCTTAAGATTTTCTTTTTTAGCTAGATCTCTTATAAATACCCCTGCTTCTTTTACCCTTTCAGCGTAACCACAATTGGAATATAAAGGATTTGTGGTGGCATTAGGAGGTGTGCAAACATAGATTTCGCCATGAGAATCTTTTTTTAAAAGATTAATCAATTCTTTATAATCTTTATTACATGCTGTTTCGACAATGCTAGAATGACCACCATTAGTGCCCAACAAAACAATAATAATATCAGCGTCATCTACTTTAACTGCACCACTTTTATAGAAATCTAAATATAAAGAAGCGGTAAATCCGCATTTACCAAAATTGCGAACTTCCGCTCCTGTTAATTCTTTTAAAAAATATGGATAATTCTTTTCGTGAATATTGGCAATACCAGTCATCCCTTTAACGCCATAATCACCTTCGGTAAGGCTATCGCCTAAACAACAAATAACCATTAACAATGTTCCTTAATGAATTTAATGACACCGGCAGACCAACCATGGCATAAAGAATGGCGATATCCTAAATAGCAATATTTGCCATAATCTCTATGGACATCATGTTGTCCTTCTTTAGCAAATTCATCGATTCTAGCTGCATCTTTCATCCATTTAATATCAAAATCTTCAAAGAAGGTGGTCGCTCCTAGATCAAGCATCGCGCCATAATAGTCTTTCATGATTTTAATAGCTAATTTTTCATCTCTACTAGCAATGGCGTCTAAGATGTAATAAGACATAAATGTCGAAACACCTTCCGCCCCACCTTTAATGAGCAATTGATATTCTTCATCACTCATCTTGCTGGTAGCTAAATATTTAAGCGCTACAACTTGTTTCTTTTCTTGCACCACTATTTCAATTTTATTTAATTTCCTTAAAGCAGAATCACAATGTTCAACTGGTAAATTGAAGGCTTTTAGCAGGGTTTTTGCTTTATTTATGCCAATAATGGCAATAGCGCGAGAGCCCGCTAACACATCTTTAGAATCGACTGTTGGCCAATCAACAAAATATTGTGGAAAATTCAATTCCCCATCATCTTTAATCACTTCATCATATTGCTTAACAAGGCCTTGAATATAAGGTAATTGTTTTTTAATGAAAGATTCGTTATTTGGATTATTAAAATAATAATCAGAAACAACTGCCATCCACCATAGAGAATAGGTGGGGAAATCATTCATATATCTAGGTAATTTATGACCTTTTCTTAAGAAATCAATAGAGGCTTCTAATTCTTTACTTTTGCCATATAAAGTAAATAAAGCTAAAGCTTCAGGATGCATATCTCCAGCCCACACTAATTCATCTCTTTTAATACCATCCCAAACTAAACCATTTAAAGAACATAAATCCACTGTTCTTTTCGCAGTTTCAAATATTCTTTTAATCAGTTCATCTTTTCCTTGATATGTATAGATGGGTTTCCTTTCATCTTTTTTAATTTGTAAGGCGATTGATTTGATATAAACACCGCGTTGTTCATCTAAAAAATCAATGCGCATAAAACGGAAACCTGATTTAGGTAAACTTGCATTAGCATAAAATGGTAAATCTAAAACATAATCTCTAATAGCGTGATCATTTGAGGCACCGTTTTCTCCAATAGAAGAATAACATTCTGATAAAGATTCGCCATAACGAACGCGCATTTTAATGGGTTTACCTCCATCAATAAATGAAGTTACAATATGTGGCTCACCATAATATTCTTTTCCAAAATCTAAAACGATATGTCCGTTTTTGATATAGACACATTTGTCATTTGATAATTCTGGTTGAAGAATGTTCTTTTTTAAAAGACATCTAATATTCTTTTTAGATGAGCATTCAATGATTTTTTGTGGAAAGATAGTTTCAATTTTCATATGTTAATATCATAAATCAACTTTGATTTAGACTATTAATCTTTTTAACTATTGTCTAAAAAATGAAATTAGTAGTTAAATTAGATAAATAATTCAGGGTGTTTTTTTAAAGAGTCTTCTTCGGTTATTTTTCTAATGACTTTGCAAGGATTACCCACTGCTAAAGAGTGAGGTGGGATATCTCTTACTACTACGGAGCCAGCTCCTATAACTGAACCCTCACCTATAGTAACTCCGCCAATAACTGTGACATTAGCGCCAAACCAGCAATTGTCACCTATTTTAATAGGTTTAGTATATTCTAAGTTGGTATTAACGCCTGTCTTTTCATTAAAGAAGATATTTCTATCTTGATATCTTAATAGATGAACAGCAGTCACTAATGTAACATTAGGGCCTAAAAAGACATTATCGCCAATTTCAATTTTTCCTTCATCAAGAACGACAAAATTAAAGTTAGCGTAACTATTTTTTCCAATATAAAGATTCTTGCCAAAATCAAATTGAATAGGACCTTGTAAATAAACACCTTCATTTAAAATAGGCAGGATTTGCTTTAATAATTCTTCTCTTTTTTGATAATTTGATTCGGGAACAAGATTATATTGTTGACATAATTCATGGCACTTACGTCTCTCTTCTGGCATATCTTCAGAAAAAGGATCATAGAGATAACCATTAAGCATTTTTTCTTTTTCTGTCATTATTATTTCCTAATGTTTTTATACATTGGACCATAGGCTTCACATGCTCTATAGTCTTGTCCTTCTTTATCCATGCCAAACGCACCCCATGCCGCCGGACGATAAATCTTATCTTCATCGACGTTATGCATGCAAACAGGAATTCTTAAAATAGAACATAAGGTAATAAGGTCGGCACCGATATGACCATAAGAAATAGCACCATGGTTAGCACCCCAGTTATTCATCACATCATAAGCGGATGTAAATGGATATTTACCAGTAATTTTTGGTGTAAACCAAGTACATGGCCATGTGTAGTCAGTTCTCTTCCATAAAACATCAGTTACCTCATCAGGTAAACAAACGGTGTAACCTTCACAAATTTGAAGAACTGGTCCTAAACCTTTCACAATATTTAATCTGATCATAGTAGCAGGCATTTCCGCTCTGGTGACAAAACGAGAAGAATATCCACCACCTCTAAAATAACCAAGATCAGCATATGGCCATGTGGTATGATCCATCATAGTCTTGATATCTTTATCATTGACTTCCCACCATTTCTTCATGACAGGTTGTCCTTTTTCGTCCTTACATTCGCCACAGGCATCAACGCAACAAGCACCGGAGTTAATGAGATGGATAAATCCATCAGCTTCTTTGGCTTTGCCTTTAATATCATAACCAGTAACGCGTTTGACAGCATTACCAGACCAATATGTTCTAACATCCGCAAACATTTGGGCTCTACCAGTTAATAATTTCATAAACAACATACTGGTGGCATTCAAAGTATCGTTTTCTGTACCTAAAACAAATGGTTCTCTTGCTCCATTCCAGTCAAATGTGGAATTAAGAATAGATTCAGGGAAGTCACAGTTAGGATAGAAATCAGTCCATTGTCTTTGACCTTGGAAACCACCGACGATTGCGTTATGACCCACCATTTCTTCTTCTCTTCCTTCCGGGAGATTCTTATTACCATTGAATAAATCTTCAATAATACACGCCATTTTCACGGTAAATTCCCAGTCTTTTTCTTTTTGTTCTGGCGTTCTTTGCAATTCTTTGGGGTTCTTATCAAAGTCTGGTTTGCAATATTTCTTTACCCATTTAAGAGCTTTTTCATATTCTTTTTGATCATAGATACCTTGATCCATACGACGAATGATTTCCACTTCGTCGACAGATTCAACACGCATACCTAAATATTCTTCAAAGAAATCGTGGTTGATGATAGATCCACCGATACCCATAGTAACGGAGCCAATTTGTAAATAGGATTTACCTCTCATGGTTGCAGCAGCAACCGCGGCTCTAGCAAATCTAAGAATCTTTTCTTTAACATCATCAGGTATGGACATATCATTAGCATCTTGCACTTCGTGTCCATAAATACCAAAAGCTGGTAAACCTTTTTGTGCATGTGTCGCTAAAACACTGGCGAGATAAACAGCACCAGGTCTTTCTGTACCATTAAATCCCCAAACCGCTTTAATGGTCATGGGATCCATATCCATGGTTTCTGCACCATAGCACCAACAAGGTGTGACAGTTAATGTGATATCAACACCACATTTTTTAAATTTATCAGCACAAGCAGCAGCTTCTGCGACTCTACCAATGGTTGTGTCAGCGATAACGACTTTGACATGTTCACCATTAGAATAAAAAACATTTTCTTCAATTAATTTAGCAGCGGCTTTAGCCATTGCCATGGTTTGGTCTTCTAAGGATTCTCTTACTTTGATTTTTCCTCTTCTTCCATCAATTGTTGGTCTAATACCAATAACTGGATAATCACCAATTAGACGATTCTTGGCCATAATTATTCTCCTTATGTATTGTCTATGTTTTAATTGTATTACAATTACATAGAAAAAGAACATTAATGTTTATTTTTTACTAAAAAATGACATTATTTAACGTTGTTAATGCAAAAATTGATATTTATTAATCGTTGGTGGGAACTACGAAAGCTCCATCCATACCTTGGATAGTTAATGAATAACTATTGGCGTTAATTTCGTGATAAGTTCTTATACCTCTATTATAGATATAGACGCCTTTATAAGTATTATCGAAGGTGATAGTTACAGTTGCATCGCTATAAGAGAATGGGATGTTATAGTTATATCTGATTCGAGAATAATAACCATTTTCCGGGGCATTACCAGCATTAGTAATCATATAGGCTAATTTATTAGTAAATTTATGGTTAAAGACACCAATGAGTAAATCTTGATTCGAAGTAACACTTGAAGAGTAATTGCTTAAATTAATATTGTGATGCAAGTTTTGGAACATCATACTGGTGCTTCCGGTATCATAAGCTGACGTTCCTTGCCAAATATAATTCTTATATTCACCATCCCAATTTGTATATTCTTGAACCACTGTTGAATAGTCATTGTATAAAGTTTGATTAATGATATTACCGGAATTGTCCGCCATAGCGGTGTAGTCGCCATCATCATTATGAGCATATAGATATCCTAATAATCCATCTGCACCATAAGTTAAACCAATAGCCATTTGCCATCTCACTGTGTTTTGGTCAGGAGTAACATATGTTTTAGAATCACCGGAATTATGGCCACTGGCTAATAATGTATACCATAAAGGTAAGCCATCAACTTTACTTCGATAAGCCCAAGCATCAAAATCACAGAAATAGGATTTTCTAATATATCCGTCAGTGAATAAAGCATTTATAGTTCATGATTCTATTGAATTAAAAGAACAAAACAGGTTCTCATTCATCATTGATAATCCAAAACTTTGGTATCCTAATGGATTTGGCGAACAAACTCTTTATGATTTGACAATTAAGACACAAGAGAATGAGTATCACTATCGAATTGGTTTCAAGAAAATAGAATTTGATTTTAATAGGACAAAAGAAGGGAGAAATTTCGAAGTCTTTGTTAATGGAATGAGTCTTTTCTTAAAAGGCTATAACATTGTTCCAGAAGATAATCTTCTTCCATTCATTAATAATGAAAGAACAAATAAGTTATTAGAATTAGCTATGAGTAGCCACGCAAATATATTAAGAGTATGGGGCGGTGGCTATTACCCTAATGATTATTTTTATCAAAGATGTGACGAGTTAGGTTTACTAGTGTGGCAAGACTTGATGTTCGCTGATGCTGCATATAACTATGAAGACGAAGACTTTATGTCATTGGTGAGAGAAGAGGTTGCACAACAAGTTAAAAGAATAAGAAATCATCCTAGCATTTTATTAATATGCGGTAACAACGAAAATGAAACAGCATTAAATGGTCATGAAGAAATATTTAAGGAACACTTTATTAAAATGTTCTGCAATGACATTAAAGATATAGTAAAAACCCATACAAATCTCATGTATTTGCATAGTTCCCCCACTAATTTGGATCCTATCTTTAATAGACCAAATGATCCTAATATTTTTGATGTTCATTATTGGGAAATCGGAAATGGAAATTTATCATATCAAGCTTATAGTGATATCTTCCCACCTATGCTTTCTGAATTTGGTCTATGGTCAATGCCAAATTATCAAACTCTCATTAAATATGTTTCTGAAAAAGAAAGATACTTATATTCAAAAGAAATTGAGGCTCATAACAAAAGGGAGGGAAACTTCCAAAGAGCCGAAGATAACATCAAAAGTGAATTCAAATTTAACAATGATATAAGAATTTATTCTTATTTAACTCAATTATATCAAGCAAGAGCAGTTAAATATTGCATAGAACATTTAAGAAATAATCAATCAATATGCCATGGAGGCATTTATTGGCAACTCAATGATTCTTGGCCGGTTTATTCACCATCCGTGATTGATTATGAATATGGTTTAAAGGCGGTTTATTATTACGCAAAAAGATTCTTCCACAATGAAATAATTACTATTTCAGAACAAACCAACAAAATTAATATCTGCATATCTAACTTAGACAACAAAGAACATCACTATCTTGTTGTGTATAAACACATGAATTTTAATAATGATGTTTTCGCACAAGAGAATCTGGAATTGGATATTAAGCCAACTTCTTCAAAAATCATATTGAAAGTTGATTCACCTATCTTAAAAGAAGATGAATTCTTATATGTCGAAATGCAAGATGAAAATGGCGTTGTTGCTAGTAACATATATCAAAAATTCAAAGACAAAGACATCAAATATCCAAAGGCAGACTTTGTCATTGAAAGAATTGCCAAACAAAAATATAAAGTCACAGCGAAGACATTTATAAAAGATCTTTATTTAGAAATTCCTGAGGTTGTTTTTAGTGATAATTATTTGACCTTATTAAAAGATCAGGAAATAATCCTGACCGTTAATAAAGATTTTGATATTAAAGATTTAATATCTTTAAGTGTTAACAATTTATAAAGCAAATTTATCAAGATTATATTCTTTTAAAACTTCCATATACTCTTGGTAATTGATATCAATAATGTTGGTGAAATAATGGTTCACTCCTTTACCAAATTCATCATTCCATTCAATCATATAGAAGACTTTTTCATCACCAATGAATAATTCGCCAATATTTAAGTTGCTATGAGCAGGAACATGGCATTGTCCGTGAAGAACTTCTTCTTTTGTTTTGGCGTTATAAATATGGAAAGAGACATCAGCGTCTTTGTCACTATCGTTACACGCTATAACGTTGCTCTTATTGTTTTCAGGCTCTTCCACGATTATACAAACACTACGTTGACTGCGTTTGATATAGCTGTATGCTAGTTTCTTATTGAAATAATAATCCACTACTGAATCCGATATTTGTGGCCATCCATCAATCAAATTCCACCACAAAATCCCGGTCTTTTGCCATTTCGCCACTCTAAATCTTTCGATAAAGTATTTAAAAGCTTCAGCTTGGGATATTTGGCTGGCCTTAGAATAATCGGATAAATTAAATGGAACAGTATCACCAAATAATGTCCTTATTTGTGAAGACATTAAATCTATACGATAGGTATAAAAGCCACCATCATTTGCTTCTTGCGCTGTCGCGTGGCACAGCCATTCTTCGTTACCTAATCCTTTATATTCTTTATCAATAGGTGTCCATAATTTATCTTTGGAGATGAATTTTTCTAAAGATGAAACACCAGGACATCCGTGATATCCAGTTTCAGAAGCAAAGCAAGCTTGGGATTCTTTATAGAATGATTCTTTGAAGAACTGTCTTGGTCCCCATAAATGTTCTTCTGATTTTTCTTTATTGCGGTTCTTATAAGCTTCTTTATCAAAATAAGGAGAAGAAGGTAAATAAGGACGAGTAAAATCTAATTTATTTAATTCTTCAGGAATCAATCTACGACATATAATGTCGACATCGTTTGGATCTCTATTGAAATGGGGATATAAATAGCTATAATCATCTTCATTATTGCCCGCCCATAAGATAAGGCTCGGATGTTGGCGAAGTCTTTTAATAATAGCATCAACTTCATTTCTCATCACTCTTTGGAAGTCTTCGTCTTGCGGATAAGAAGCACACCCCATAATGAAATCTTGCCAAATGAGAATGCCGTGTTCATCACAATAATCATAAACCATATCGTTCTCATAGAGATTTCCACCCCACATACGAATCATATTGCAGTTCAAATCATCTAACATGGGGAGAATTTGCGGAATTCTTTCTATATCACGTGAATGTAATGCGTCAACAGGAACCCAGTTAGTGCCCATGACAAAGATTGGTTTATCATTTACATAGAATTGGAATTTACCATTTTCAGCGAAAGTAGTTCTTTCTAATCTAACCAAACGGATACCTAATCTAGTGTTATATGTATCGAGGACTTTATCTCCTTTAACTAATTGAAGACAAACATCATAGAGATTCTGTTCGCCATAACCTTTTGGCCACCATAAATATGGGTTCTTTAAAACAAATTCATAACCACCACCGGTGTGATATAGTTTTTGATCAAATTCATATTGCGAATCTTGGCATTTAAAGGAGATTTGCAGGTGATATTTATTAATTTCATCATCTTCAATATGAATGTTGAAATACATTCTTATTAAGGTTTCATCCTTTTTAATATTTTGTGTGAAGAAATATATTTCATCTTTATATAAATATTCTTTTCCTAAATCATGGATATATGCATTTCTAAAAATACCGGCAGATATAATTCTTGGCATGATATCCCATCCAAACATATGTGGCGATTTACGGATATACATCGCATCATAGTTATATTTGAATGTGGACTCGTTTGGAGTAATAAGATGCTTTCTTGATTCGATTATTGTTGGATAAATATGAATTATTAATTCATTATCGTCTTTTAAGACTGGCAGTTTGATTTTATGAGGAATAAGCATATTTTCCGCATGATAAATAATTTCACCATTTAAGATGATGTCTGCGATGGTGTCTATGCCTTCGAATACTAATTCACCATTATCTAATTTAATAAATGGAAAATGAGTGACATAAAATACATGTTGATAATCTAAATCGTGGTTCCAAGAATTAGTGCCCTTAAATGGATCAGGAATAAGTCCTTCTTTTAAAAGAATTGTTTCAATGTTGCTAGGAATAAAAGCGTTGACGTATTGATATTTTCTTTTGATTAATTCTTTTTCCTGCGATAAAGAACCATCTTTTTGATATTTATCATTTTTGACGAGGTATAATTTCCAAGAAAAATCAGCAAGATTGTATCGCATTTTAAAGGACCTCATTTCAATTTAAATCTTATGACTCTAGCAAACATGCTGGTACCATACATATATGGTAATATAGGCATTGATTTATTTTTATTATCCACCACCACTTTTTGTTGGTTGGTATCTATATATCTAGCATTAACAATTTTCTTATCAGTGTGAAGGACAACGCAAGGACGAGATTCTCTTCTTGCCACATTTTCATTTGCGCTCATGGGCACATCACTTATAACCGCATAATAATAATTATCATCTTCAAATATAGTAGCGTTATCCGCTTTTAAGGTTGAAGGAATACAATCATGAATTATGTGACTATATTTTTTGACCCATTTACCAAATTCTAATAATGTATCTTTTTCAATTGGTCTAATATTACCATTTGGTAAGGGACCAACATTTAATAAGAAATTACATCCATTAGCGCGACAATCAATTAATTCATTAATAAGGTAGGGAATACTTTTAAAATTAATATCATTTTTTGCATATCCCCAATGATCAGTTAAAGAATCACAAACTTCTCCAGCGCGAGTTTTTCCATCTTTGTCAGAAACATTAAATGGTTTGCCTCTTTCAAATGTAACAGCATCTATTTCAAAATGAGTCACTTCGCCTAAGGCACTTAATCCGGTGTTATTAATAATAATAGCGTCAGGCTGATATTTTCTTATTGTTTTATACAGGCGATCAAATTGCCAATCTTCATTTGGCTTGTCCCAGAAGCCATCAAACCATAATCCCCCAATTTTGCCGTAGTTTTTGCACAAAATTTCCACTGATTTGACTAAATAATCAATGTATTTAGGGAAATCATTTTGATAGTCTTTGTTATACCAATCTAATAAGGTGTGATAAAAGAAAGGAATGATATTTTCTTTATGGCATTCATCTACAAATTCTTTAACCAAATCTCTATGAGAAGCACTATGAGGAGCATCATAATCATTTAATCCACAGGTATCAAAAAGAGAAAAGCCTTCATGATGTCTAGTCGTTAAAGTTATATATTTAGCGCCAGCTTTTTTGGCAACACTAACAAGATTTTTGGCCCAATTTTTATTAACTTTAAAACGCTTCGCTAATGATTGATATTCTTCTTCACTGAGGTTTTCACTACTTCTTAAGGCAGAATAGTACCATTCGCCTTTTTCAAGAAGGCTATATGTTCCAAAATGAACAAATATACCTAAACCTAATTCTTTAAATTTTTCAATGCGCTCAAATTTCATAATCTTCTAACGCTCCTAATATTCTATTTGCGATTTCTTGCATGCCTTTGTCATTAGGATGAATAGATACATCATGATGTTCAAATTGTCCAATGGCTTCATTAGTTTTATCTTTACTTAAGTCAGTAAGATAAATATATCTTACTCTATTATCATACGCGACTTTTTTGATAGTCGCATCTAAAATATCCCATTCCCAGAATAAAGATGTCACGATGACCATATCCGCCACTTTTTTAGCGTTTTTTATCATATAATCAAACGCAATATATGGATTGTGTTTTTCTATATAATCTCTTTTGAAATTTTCGCCTATACGAAGAACTAAAATATGTGGTTGATATTTTTCTATTAATGAAATTATAAGATCCGCTTTTGATTTATTAGGATAATCTAATTCCCATTCTTTAGCATTACAAACGCACATAGACACTGATTTATATTTATTTAATAAAGATTTATATACAAGGTTGACATAATCGTGATTAATGTCACTTGCCGCCATACCACATTGTCTGTTCCATCCTATTTCTGGTTTTAATTCATGAATGGTGATGGAATTACCAATAAACATAATTCTAACATCAGCATTTTTATCTCCTTCTAAATAATAAAAAGAGGAAACTTCATCATTATCATCAAAACCTTTTTTAAGATATTTAAAATCCATAACACAATAATAAAACATGGTTTTAAAAAATAGCAACAAATGAAGCAATCTTTTGTTTTTGTTAATGATATTTCAAAAAAAGAAAACCGAGCACATATAGTGCCCGGTTAATGAAGATTAAATAGTTTTTATACTATCTGTCTGTTTTTCTTTTTCTAATGATGAAGAATAAACCAACAATCATTAATGAGAAGGAAGCACAAACGGTGATGATAAGAATTGCGGAATTATTATCATTAAACATGGTAATGATTGAGTGAGAAGAGGAAGCTTGAACGATGTTCCAACCACTTAAGACATCACCATTGGCGGCTGCCCAAGCAGCTAATCTATCCAAGACCCAACCATAGTATGCTTCACGATAGTCATACATGACCGCTCTCTTATATTCATCCCAGCCCATGTATTCGGCTTTTGCAGCGGCATACCAACCTTCGGTTGTGCATTGGCCTGTGCCTGTTTCGGATGTTTCGATTTCTGGGTGCATGAAGTTAGCACCAAATGAATCGAGTTCCGCAGCATCGAAGACTGAAGAATGTTCTGATTTGATTAAATGTTGATTTACTTCAAAATAATCGACTTTATTGGCAGATGGTAAACGACATCCAGGTAATAATTCAAAAGTATAGACATCATCAAAAGTTTCAGCAAAGATAATGGCGAATTGATTCATACCAATTGCATTGGCTCTAAAACTTTCTAATAAAACAGAGTTGTCATATTCAGATAAGAACTGGCCATTTACTTTAATTTTATTTAAGTAATAGTCTTCAGAAACATAGGCGCTATTGTTGACATTGTAGGCATTGTAGTCAGATTCCAATGATGTTTCATTGAACCTAATAATAATGTATACTTTGTTACCGCCCCATGGTTCATTACTATGTCCACACCATTGAAGACTATTGAATGTAAGATTACCGAGTTTTTCTGCTGGTCCGGTCTTAATAACGGACCAATTGTTCCATGTAAATTGTTCAGTGTTGTGTTCTAATCTTGTGGCTGTGTAATCAGTTTTTAAACGATAATAGGATTCCGCACCACCACTGATATATGAATAGGATGGAATTAATAAACCTTCTGTAAATACGATTTTATCAACATTCGCTACTGCTTCTGGAGCAAATGAGAATAATGGATGTCTAGTTGTAAAATTGTGGTAATATTCACCAGCAATAATATTTGGAGTAGTTACAACTGTTTCATCATTAGGATCACCATAAATAACATGAGCGGATGTATTTGGGAATTTTGCATCAGCGATTTTTTGTTGCATTGAGGCTTCACCATCTACATCAACATAGTCAGTTCCAGAAACCCAAACAAGAACTTGTTCGTTTGCATTTTCTGGACCGCCATAAGTATGGTAAGACTGAAGTTGTGTAATAGTGAAATCACCTAAAATCAAACTATCATCAACTGGTACTTCAATAGCCCAAACGCTTTCTAAGTTTTCATGGGTGGGATTGATTCTAGTGACTTTATAATCTTTAATCAATGAGTAATAAGTAGGAACACCATTTTGGAAATAGTTGTAGGATGGAATTCTCAAACCTTTTGGAAGATTTAGTTGATTGATATCCCAAGAACTTGCCGGCATGAAAGTTAAACAACCAGGTCTTACCCAATGGTTTAAGTAAGATTGGCCACCAATCAAATCGTTGAATGGGGAGTTAACTGCTTTCATTTGATCCGCAAAGCCAACAGCGTTAATCTTATCGACATCAACTGCTAAGTTATAAACATCAGAGGCAGATGGATAATCCGTTCCGGTTGTATGCAATAATAACATTTCATTTTTGTTACTTGGATCAAAACAGTGCCAAGAAGAAAATTTGGTAACATCAAAATAACCAACTTCATTTGCTTCAGCGGTAACATTAAGTTCGATATCAGCAACCACTAATTCACCATTAATGTCACCCATTTTGATAATAAAACCGGCAAATCTATCTTGGAAATTGTAATCAACTTCATCAATGATATAGCTAGTAGGAACGGCAAGGCACCAAGAATGCCATCCGCCATCAGTAACAGGTTGGAAATTGAAAAGTGGGTATTTTCCTCCGCTATCAAGAACTTGAAGAAGATATGGGAACGATCCATCATTAACATTCTTTTCAGAGGAATTGGTTAATTTGTACCAAAAGCGAACAGTAGTAACAGTGGATCCATAAGCGACCTTTGTGCTACCTTCTGTACCTTCAGTAACAAATCTGATTTCAGGGTTTGGGTCTGTATTACCATCAGCTCCGAAGACATAAGCGGTAACTTCACTACCGGTATGACCTTCCATGGTTTGGTAATTGTGTCTCGTGTAACCCTTAATCTTGGTTTGGTCTAAATGTAGTTCACTAACTGGTTCTGTCTCAACAACAGCAGCATGAACTAAATTAGGCGAATTGTGATGTGACATTGCAGCAACACCTGCACCCATGGCTAGGGCTACTAAAGCAACACCACAAAAGACACGTTTAAAATGTTTCATTTTTGTAGTCGTCTAAAAATAGACACTCCTTTCTTAAATATTTGGAACATATCCATAGTATACTTATATTATTATATAAAGATGTGTAATTTAGCAACTTTTTAATAAAAAAGCACCCGCTAATTAGGTGCTTATTCAATATTTGGAATAATTATTTTACTTTTTGAAATAATAGTTATTTTGTCTTTTTCTTTTTGACCAAAAAGATAACTAAATCGCCAATTAGTATGACGCCAGCAAGAGAGATTAACGAAATAGTAGCAACAAGTAAAGCGGTATTATTCTCGACTCGGTAAGTATCGGAGGAACTAATCCAAGTCGCAGTTAAAACCATATCGCGAGTGACACGATTTCCCATGTTATAGTGGTTACCATCTTCATCAACCCATCCTTGGAAAGAATAGCCGTTTCTCTTAGGAATCAAGATGTCTTTAACTTTATCCACTGTTGTTAATCTAGTGAAACGATCCACCTTAACTGAGAATTCTTTGTCGATATTTTTAAATTCCACGATTTGCGAATAAATATAGACACCAAAGAATTCTTTAGGAGTCATATCATTAATTCGTTTAAAGCCTGTAACATCTTCACCGTTTTCGTTTATCCATTTTACAAATCTTTGACGATCATTATTTTCGCCTTGAGGAGCATTTTCGCTAAAATCAAATGTTTTGGTATTTTCCACACGGATGGGGTTTTTGCCATCAAACCATAATGTCCAATAAATCTTCGCGGTCGCTTGATATGATCCATCTTTCAAGGCATAAGAAGCGGTAGATAAAACATAATAAGAAACATAACCACCATAAATTTCCATGGTGATAGTCGAAGCCACCAAAGAAGGAATGGAGCAACCACGTTGAACAATGATTTCCGTAATTTGACTCGGTTCATCCATTGGTACAACGATGGAAATTGTGGCAGTTTTGCCATCTAAATTTGCGTATGCACTAATCTTATCATCGCCATATGCATAATACAGAGAACGACCATTTATATAAACATATCTAGTCATTTTTTCACCAATAGTGAGAATTGGTTGATTGACCACATCGCCATAATTACATTCACTTAAACCAATATCCAAAACGACCGCATTAAGTTGTAATTCGGGAGTATTGATATTCACTTTTCTGGTACCTACATCAGTGATATTTATATCAGCGGCATTAAAGGCATGATAAGAGGTGGTAGACCAAATAGCGTGAGAATTTACTACTTCCACAGAAATATCATCGACTTGTTGATAACGATATTCGGTTTTACTAAATTCGTTTGTATAGCGATATGATGGGAATTGTGCGCCTCTTAAAACAGTGACTAGTTTAAAACTAAAGCCATTGTAGTTTGGTAAAGAATCATCACCATGATTACCTATAGTAAACACCAAGCATCCACTTTCGCCGGAAGCATTATACATAGGTAATCCTTTAGTAAATGGATCGGCGACATCTTTTAAAGTGAGGACTTCGTCTTCATGCGTGGTGAAAAGAATGCGATTATATAAAGTATTTAAATAACTGGTTTCACTATCGCTTAAATCCATTCTTCCATTGGGAATGGCTAAATTATATTGTCCTTGAATCTCAGGATTATAATCTGAATCACCAAAGAAAATATATAAATGGCAGGTATGGTCATCTATATCAAGCTTTCCAGGTATTTCAAAATCTTCCGCGGAAATATGTTCGCCTCTAATTTGTACACGATAATCTTCTTTATGACTGCCAGGACCATTACCGATATTACGAGAGAAAGCGGCAACATCTTCTAAAACAATGCCTTCTTCCTCTTCCTCTTCCTCATCGTTGTTAGAAATACGGGACCATTCATCGGCAAAAGTCAAATCACTATGACCAGAAATACCATAGAAAAGACTGACAAATGTCATGGTTTCTTTTAAAACATATTTTGTGGAATGATCTTCGCTTGCATATGGTAAAACAAAACCTTCTTCTAATGTAATTTTATAGAGGTTTTGCGTAGGTAATTTAGTTCTATCTAAGAAAAATGAAACATTTTGGGCGGCATCGCTATAGATGTTATAAGAAACGGAACTTGCCCCTCTAGAAAAGTATTCGTTAATGGTCTTGTAGGATGTTTCGCTAGTGTAAATTCGAATCTTTGTATAATTGGTATCCACGAGTTCGTTAGCGGGAACGACGGTATTAAAAGCGATATCTTTATATAAATCATTATTTGGGAAAAGCATAATAGCGCCTTCCGATTCGCCACCGCGATAAGCAATAGCATATTTTTCCGGTCTGAATTTATCTTCTGGCGTACCAGTTTGGTTAGGATTAAAAATAGCAGGGCCTAAATCGACATAAACGGTATCAGTGGCGTTAGCTTGCTTAAAACCACGCTCCTGAAGCGCGAACGCGCCTAATCCAACTAAAGATGTTAATAATAAAAGGGTTATAGTTTTTTTCATAATTACACCTTCAATCCTACCAAAGCGATACCTTCGGTTAACTCTTTTTGGAAGAAGCCAAATAAAATTGTGGTAGGTATCATCATAATGATACCAGTGGCCATTTGACCATTGAGTAATAAGGGATCGCGTTTATCTTGGAAAGCTTCAAATATCAATAACGCTAATGTCTTAGGAGATGTTGATGTTGTTAAATATAACAAAGGTGCAGAATAGTCATTCCAGGTGCCGATAAATGTTGTAATGGCTAAATATAATAAGATAGGTCTAATAAGCGGAACAATAATAGTAATTAAGATTTGGAATGAATTGGCACCATCGATTTTCGCAGATTCATGTAAACTCTTAGGAATGCCTCTCATGAATTGTCTAACAAGGAAGATGTTCATCGCACCACCACCAAACCAAATAGGCACCCAAAGGGGGAATAATGTATTAACCCATCCTATTTTTTGATAAATGGTAAACAATGGAATTGATGTCACAGTACCTGGTAAGAACACAGTGGCCAAAATGATGATAAACATCACTTTTTGACCTTTAAAATATACTTTAGTTAAACCATAAGCGCAGAATGTCGCACCCGTTAAGATACCGCAGATACAAAGAATACAAACAATGAATGTATTTCCAATACCTTTAAAGAATGATGCTCTCGCAAAGAAAGCTTGATAGCCCGCTAATGAGAAATCACTAGCCGCAGGAATAATGTTTCTAGGAGCCACCGCAGCCATATCGCTCATAAAAGAAACCACCACCATATAGATGACGGGGAACATGAAGAATAGGGCTAATAAAACTAATATTGTGTAACGTCCAATTAAACTTAAAATGTGCAAAACCCTCTTCTTTTTGCCATTAAATACATCTTCAACAATTCTTTTTTCGCGGGCGTTCATAAATTAGTTATCCTCCGCGTAATAGACCCATTGTTTTGATGTTTTTAAAACAAGAAGGGTGAGAACACCGATGACAAGGAAAAGTATCCAGCTATAAGCACTAGCTAAAGAAATATCATATTTCCCTGTATAGGCTGTTTCATAAATCATTAAGCCCACAAATCGCAAATCATCCGGTCGACCGAATTGTAAATACGTCGCGTACGAAGAGAACGATTGTAAATTACCAATAATTGACATGATCAAATTATAGAAAATCATTGATGTTGATAATGGTATGGTTATTTTAAACAAAGTTTTAAAATATCCCGCACCAGATAGTTTGGCTTCTTCATATAAATCATTAGGAATATTTTTAAATTGGGCAAGCCACATAATCATGCCACCAGAAAAGCCAAATCCGCTTAACATTATTTGTGTTAAGAAAACAGTGCTGTTATCACTATAGAATGTATATGGTTCCATGCCCATCTTGGTTAAAATCAAGTTGAAATAACCAGTTTCTCTAGTGATACCATTCCATAACAATGTTCCTGCAATTGCCGGAATCAAACATGGTGTATAAAACAAGATACGGAATGTTTTCATTCCTTTGATTTTCTGATTTAGTAATAAAGCGACAATATAAGAGCCAACAAGACTTATACCACCGACAACCAAAGTAAATCTAAAAGTGATAAAGTATGAGTGGAACATCATTTTAAAGTTGTCCCCAAAAGCCACTTTATAGTTATCAAAAGTGAAACTGCCAAGTTCCTGAACAGGACTTAATAAATCAATTCTTGTAAAACTATAATACAAAGAGACGCCCATAGGGATGAAAGTAAAGACAAAGATACCTGCTAATACAGGAATCATATACACAAGGTTTAAATAATTATCTTTAAAATATTTTTTCTTGTGATTTTTCTTGTCTAATTTCAATATGGGGTCGACTTTTTTCATTCTAGTTTCCCGCTAAAATTCTATTAATCTCACTAACTGTTGCACTTAAATCTTTGCCATTGGAACCAACGAGGTATCTAAAGAAATCACTGACTGCTGTTCTCAAATCATTTCTCATATCGGGTTCCGCAAAGCAATAAGTATCTAATCTTAATTCTTTTCCGGTTTCAAAAGCTTTGTTATCAATTTTGCCATCGTAAGAATCTAACCAATCACCGGTTTCCGCCAATTCTTTTAAAACAGGTTGAATATATCCTTCTCTACCAGCGACATTTTGTCCTTTTTTAGAGATAATGAATTTTATAAAATCCCAGCACAAGTCCACTGTTTTAGCGGTTTCGCCAGATTTTAATGTTTGTACTTCTTTGGCTTTATCAACGAAAATGGCGTATCCACCACAACCAGCACCAACATATTCACATGGGATGTTAATGGCACCCAATTCATAATTAACTTTTTTGAAAGCTTCATAATAACTACCAACTTCCGGATAGGAAACGAAGACCATGAAAACATTACGATTAGCGAAGTTATCGTTTCCTTCGTCGGTTTCAACCATATATTTGTTAACGGTTTTATCAAAATCACTTTGAATTAAATCATATGCTGCTTTATTAGCGACGCTATCTAAGTTACAAGATACTTCACCACGAGAATCAACAGAGAACAAGCCATCTCCACCCAATTCTTTCATGATGGTTGTGTAAATGGGTTCCCAGTGAACATTCATTTCACAGGCTCTATAGCCTAAGTCACCACTGGAATTGAGATTTTCACATACTTTGCTAATGCCTTGTAAAGCTAAGACAAAGGTTGACCAATTCCATTGGGTGGTTTCATCGCCACCAGCCATTCTAATTAATAATTTTTTAATTGAATCATTGCCCCAATTATTCTTTTCTTCTTCGGTGGCTAAATGATCCTTCATTAAAGTGACATTACAAAGAATAGCGGGCATGTTATATTCGCGTGGAGCAAAATACACGCCATATTGAGAGTCATCGCTCTTTTCACATTCATAACTACCTTTGTAACTAGTTGTGGGTCTAAATTCACCATAGAAAGATGTGGTATCTAACATAGAGGAATAATATTTGGTGTAATCGGTTTCTGGATCGGCTTCAAAATAAGGACGAAGATCCACGAAATTCTTTCTCATCGCTAAATTAGCGGTACTATCATCTGTTGTGTAACAGATATTGGTTAAATAACTTCTATTCAAGGCATTCTTTAAAACATAACTTTCTGATGTGCCTTCATTACTTCCCCAACCAGATACTTTCACTATTGTATTAGGGTGAGCTTTTTCATATTCGGCTTTCCATAAATTAAGCATGTTCTGTTCACTAACTAAACTTCTTGCCGAAATAGAGATTTCAAATTTTTCCTTAGCTCTACTTTGACACGCAGTGGCTAATGTAGTTAATGCACATGCGGCAGTAGCTAAGAGAATGAGATGTGTTCTTTTCATAAATATCTCTCCTTTATTTAAAAGTGTTTTGAATTGTATCTATAGTTAAGTCTACCGATAGGAGCACTATCTCCATCGACATAATAATTCATAATATCGCTAGGATCACTAATACCATCGGCAACTTTAAAATCAATGGTAAATTGCTGGTCTTTTTTAATTCCTAAGGTTTCTAAAGGAATAGCGATAGATAGTTTGTTTTTATCTAAGAAATAATCATATGTACCAATTTCTTCCGTGTCTGCAGAATCAGTGGTTTTAAATCCTTGGATCTTTCCTTTTCCTAAACCTTTAGTTAAAGCGGTTTTATTTAATAAGAATTGATATCCATTCCAAGATGGTCTATTGGAATCATGTAAAGAAAGAAGAAGATTCATGTTATTTTCTTTATCATCTTCCATGATGATATTATCGACTGTTTCAATTTGCATATATAAATTATTACCATCATGACTTACTTTGGTAGATTTAATATCGTTTCTATTGGTGTCATTGACATAGACATCTTGATGGTCAGCGCGGTCAAAATGACGTTCAAATACTTCGCCGGTGAAATCTAAATATTCTCTCGCATTTCTCCAATCGATATTTTGGATATCATTAGTGGCGTAAGCACCAGCATATTGAACTTTAGATGAACTAAATTTAAATTCGCGGGTATTGCGCATATTTTGCAAATAGAAATTATCACCATATCCACCACGAGTCATTTCAATATCACGGGAGAATTCTTCGTTTGCGGTATCGCATAAACTCACTTGGTTATAATATTTTTTATAAATGTCTTTTACCGATTTACTACCACCATGTAATACTTCTACAGGATATTTATAGGCAATCCATTCGTTCCAGCCAGTGACAAATACTTCATCTATTGGTTTGGAGGAATTTAAAGCATTGTCCCATTGGGATTCAAAGTTGGTCCCTTTAAAAGCATTTTCCGCGACATTTTTATTTAATTCATAATCCCAACCACGGCCACGATTGGAATCATAATTAGTCTTTCCACCAGTATCAAAGGCATCATATTTTTCCGCAAATGTAGTTCTAACATTTTCACCATCTTTGATATGTGGATTAGCAGACATGCCAAATGAGCCAGCGACATGTTGGGTAACAGAAACAGACATGTAGTTACCATCGCTATTTTCATATACTCTTTGGGGATATTCCCAATCCATCCAAGACATATCATCATAGATGGTAGCGCTTTTATCATATGGCCATATAGTGTTTTTAATCTTAAGATTAGCTGTGACAATTGGGCTTAACCCAGAATAATATTCGAAACGGTCGATACTGAGGATAGGTTTGTTTGATTCTTCATCTCTTAACCATAAAGAATCATATTTAGGATCCGCATAGAAAGTGTTATAGAAATCTAAAATACGACCAGGGTGGTTTTGGCTTTTATCAGTGCCTGTTAAAAACGAGGTTGCTTTAGGAACATTCCATCCCATTTTTTGGAACTTTAACAAAGAATCTAAAACCACTCTTATGTTATCTGCATAAATAGAAATATTGGTTAAATCGAAGGCAATATAATCAATTCCACTCACAGTGAGTAATTCAATATGGCGGGCGATAACCCATGGGTCATCTGAACAATAATAACCATAAAGGGGTTCACTAAAATAATGGAAAGTAAATAAAGGAGAAGGGGTGATGGGATTACCATCTCCATCTAATTCTTCTTTAATTTTGTAATTCGATGGATTATTTATGGGACCATCGGGGTCTATTAATTCCACCTCAGACCAAAGGGCTTTTTTCCCATCTTCGGTTTGGGAATATTTAGTAACATCAAAGATACCACTATCGGTGTGTTCACCTAACCACACAAAATAGAACATGCCGACTTTCTTATCGCTACTAGCGACATCGCCTTCATCAAAGGAACGTCCATAAATATCGGTAGAAACAATGGAGTTAATTGTCGCATTATAAACGTTGTTGTCTGGGAGCATCACTCCATAATCTTTAATTTGGGTTGTCGGTCTCCTGCTACATCCTGCACAAAGCAAAGCAAAAACACCGACGGAGCTTAAAACTAAAAGTGTTTTGATTTTGCGCTTTTGGAGTTTGGAAAAATTCATACCTATATTATATTCTAAATATTAATATTTATTTCAACAATATTTATTCATTGATAATGAATGCCAAAAAATGAACAAGAGGATAGAATTATTCACTATTTTGAGGCTCTTTTGGCTCTTCTTTTTGTTCCGCTTTTTGATGGATGCCTTTATTGACTAAGTCAGGAAATCTAACAGAATTTATATGTTTATCAAATATTCTTAATTCATTTAATTGTGTGCCTAAAAGAATCATCGGCATAATGAACAAAATAATGATGATAAAAACAAAATTTTTCGTGAGAATAGCAATGATATTTGTGAATTGGAACAAATCATATACTTTAAAAGCACAAATTAAGATGATGCAAAGCATAGTACTTGGTAAATGTTTGAAATAAAAGAAACAAGCTAACTTAAAATTCACCCAATATTTATTTGTGTAAGTGAAATTAATGAAAATAGCGTGCATCAAAATGGGGAAGAAGACCGCAATATTAAAACCAAAAGGAATAGCAATAATCCATCCATTATTCATAAAATAATAAATGATATTAAATATTAAATTTAATATAGCAATCCAAATAAACGAAATAAATGTGGGCTTGAAATTATCTTTTAAACTTGTCTTAAAATCAGTGGTAAAGAATACTGGTTCTAACCATGCATATTCGCGAAAGATTCTTCCTAATCCCGCGGCAGGGACAGACATCAAAAGAACCGCTAAAACCTCAATAGAACACAAAACAATAAGAATGATTGTGTTAGATTCACCACTTTCATGAGCGATGATAAAACTATAATCCTTGAAGAAATTGATAATGAATAAAGGTAAGGCAAATAAAAGAATAATAAGTCCTATTTTTATCAAAGAAAAATAATGCAATTTTAAAACATCGAAAAACACTTCTCTTCGATTGCTCGGTAGATCATTTTCGGTAAATTGCTTTTTAGAATATAAACTTTTCTTACTCATAACTTTCTAATAAATACTTGGTAAAAAGGAGGGCAGTGTCTGCTTTGGACTTGGAATATAGATCACCAATATGCAACGAATTAACGCGATAAAAAATATAAAATTTTTCATCAGTGTATTGTTCGCTTTTAAATTGTAACAAATTATTGTCATTATCACCCACATCATGTAGCAATACTCCATGATTAGATGAATCGGTAGTATATGTGAAATAGGGATTAATTACCTCTTCATTTAATGTAGCAAATTGATTATTTAATAAATCATCAAATAAATAAGATTCGGGAAGAATGAACATATCCGCTTTGTTGAGGCCCTTATTGACCATAAAATAACCAAAATCTGCGGATTTCGGATTTACTAATGTAATATTTATTTCTCTTAAATAATCAGGAGATTTTTCTTTTAAATAGTCATAAAGGGGTTCACTCTTTTGCGTATAAGAGGCCACAAACAAATTAATTGTTTCTTCATTTTTTGGCCTATTAATAAAATCACAATAGTAAATTGTGCCAATAACAGAAGAGACAATTAAAAGGAGATAGACATACCAATAACGCCATAGATGCTTATTCTTCTTCATGGTTATTCTCCTTTATACCCACGATGAAGTTCATAGCGATAACAACATCTATTTCATCTTCTTTTTCAAACTCTAATGGATTAATGGTTTCATAATAACAATTGAAGGTTCTATTTTCTTCATCAATAGCTTCAATTTCATAAGCAAAAATGCCCTTTTTTACTAAATATGGCTCTCTAATATCAATGACTTTTAATTTACCTTCGAATCTTTCCACCGTTAATAAACGATATAAGAATTTCTTTCTCCTCACACTAGGAATATATTTTTCTAATAAAAAGAAAGCGGAAAAAATCAAAGAGATAGAAAGAACCACACTATCGACGATTTTAATAGTTAGCACTGTTTTAGTGTTTATTAAAAAAGCACTGAGAAATAAAAAGGCTAAGCCAAAGACTAATAAAGAAATAGAAATAACGAGGAATTTTACATTCCTCTTTTTTAATTCTTCGTATGTTTCTTTCGAATAATATTTATTGATCATTGGCGTCTATTAATTTCTTAACTTCAGGGATTTGGCACGCTAAAACTTCTTCCGGTGTACCAGAAAAAATCATTTTGCCACTATCCATGACAAATATTTTATCGGCGATAGATGTGGCTTCATCAATAGAATGAGTGACATATATGACACTTGCGTGATATTTTTGGATAGTTTTTAAAAGAAGAATTCTTCCATTATCGCGATTAGCTTGATCGAGATTAGAAAAAGGTTCATCAAAGAAATAGAAAGTCGCGTTTTTAATTAACGCTCTAGCAATAGCCACTCTTTGGGCTTGTCCTAAAGATATTTGTTTCGGTTTTCTTGTTAAGCATTCGCTGATATTTAAATCTTTGGCGATTTCATTTACTTTATCTACGATAGTTTTTTTATCCATGCCACGAATTCTTAATGGATAAGCAATGTTATCAAAGATGGTGACATGGGGTTGTAGCACAATGTCTTGTGAGACATAGGCAAAGTTTCTTTCTCCGATGGAATAATCATATATATCTACACCATCAAGGGTGATATCTCCATCAAATGGGAGTAATCCTAAAAGGGTTTTTAATAATGTGGATTTGCCACATCCCGATGCTCCAATGATGACATTAAATTCGCCATCTTTAAAAACGGCAGAGCAATTATCAATCGCTTTGACCGTTCTTTTTTTATCTAAGTTATAGGTTACGGAAATGTTATTAACAATTATTTCAGACATCTATTAGGCTTTCTTTTTCTTTAATAATAAGAATAACATTAATCCAATACCCGCTACTACAACAGCAGAGGAAACGGAAATACCCACAATAAGAAGGGTCTTATTTTTGTTATCATTAGAATCTTTATCGTCTTCAGATGGAAGTTTTTCCCAATTGGCTTTTAAGGTAATGTTTTCAGTAATTGGTTGTCCAAATTCATATTTTTGACCATTTAATGTCCAATATAAGAATTTAAATCCTTCTTTAGTGGGGTCTAATGGTTGATTTAAGATGCTACCTTCTCCCATTGAGATAGACTCAATTAAAGAACCACCATCGGTATCAAAAGTAACGATGCATTCTTTTAGCCAGAAAGCATAGACAACATAATCATCTTCAATAATAGTATCGGTAGTTAATTCAATCTGACCTTCGGCATCAAGTGTCCATTTGTCAAAGTAATATCCTTCTCTAATAGGAATTGGTAACAAAGTTAATTTAGTACCATATAAAACTTCAATGTTATCGATAGGGCTACCACCATTGGTGTTAAAAGTTAAAACGCAAACACGATCGACGTATTGTAATTGTGCGGTTTTATTGTCATCCCATAAATAAGGAGTTTCCGGAGTGAGAATTTCTTCACCAATAACCCAATGTCCAGTTTTACTTACAACATTAGGAATTTCCGGCAATTCCCCAATATTTGTCCCAAATTGGATATTTTTAGTAGCGCTTGGAATACCTTCAAAAGAAAGGGTATATGTTCTTAATTCATAATGGGCTTTAAATTTGATAGCTAAAACATCATTAGAAATAAAGACTTTATTATCATCAATTGTAAGTGTGGTTGGCTCAATGATAACCCAAGATGCATCATTACCTCTTTTAGAAATAACTGGTTCTAAATAATAATTCTTACCACATGGGACAGTTGTACAATATTCCATAATAAGTTGGTCATTTTCATCATAATAAGCGATATCGCAAAAGGGGATAATTTCATATTTGACCTTAAGCTTAATGGTTTCACCAGTAAAAGGAACGACAAATTTGTTATCATCTATGACTAAAGATGCGGGAGAAACTACTTCCCAAGAAGCATAATATCCTTCCTTGGAAATGGGTTCTTTTATTGTATAGGTTGCGCCATAGACAGCTTGATCCGTATAAGAAGTGATAATGTTATTTTCTTCATCATAATATTCAATCGTGGTTTTTGGTAAAGCCCAGTCATAAATAGTTCCTTGTACATGTGTGTTGTCACCACCAATTAATAAAGTATAATCGCAGGCTAATGAATAATAACCATAATGCGGGCTAGTTTTATCTTTGGTATATAAAGCATATGATGGGAACAATAAGCCTGCTTTTAATATGATTTTTGTGGCGTTTTGTGATTGGCCTAAACAGACAGTAATGTTGTTATTGCCACTATAATTAAACATCAGTTCCGTATTTTCTAAATGCGTGGTCATTTTGGTATTCGAATTATTATAAAGTTCGATGTGATTGACAGCATTTGGCATTAAGGTTTCTGGAGACCAGTGTTCATTTGATTTACCAGCAAAATCAGTTTGTTCGTTGAAATTAAAAATATGGAATTCATTTGCATTTGAGAAGGGTCTTTGTGTTTTATAAGATGCCAAGGAAAGATTTTTAACAATATTAACTGATTCTAACCAATTAATAATTTCTCCGGTTGTATGGGCAGCCGCAGAATCAACTTCTAAATATAAATAGTCTTCATTAACGGTTATAAAACCATCATAGACACTACTTGTAGTGTTGTTTTGTTGTTTAGCATAAGAAGGAAGCACTAATCCGGGATCAATTCTTATATATTTAGCGTTTGCTAGATTCGTTAATCCAATACTAAAGCGGGGATAAGTTGTCCATAAATCAATCGTGCAAATCGAATCAAAATCATAACTAATTGGGTCTTTGTTTTCATCAAAAAGAAATACTTTATCTTTAAAATTAGGCAATAAAGTAGGGGCTTGTGAAATATCAAAATGATAATTGCCTGAACCATCAATCGTTGGATAATCAACGCCTAGACCAAATAGTTCAAAAGTGAGCATTTCTTTTCCTGAATCAACATAAGAAAAAACTTTTGTAATAGTAGCGTTATGAGGATTATATTCCGCGAAATGCCAATTATAAATGTTGCCAGAACCGATGCCATAATTAACATCATCGGCATACAATTCATAGTCTTTATCTAAAGTATAATAACCATAATTGGGACTAGTTGTATCGTTAGATATAACTGCATAAGAAGGTATCTTAAAACTACTTTTAATATGGGCACCTTTGCTGCCTGCCATATCCTTCATCCACATGGAAAAATAACTAGGATAGTGATGCTGGTTAGCATAAACAGAATAATAGTCAGAAACAGAAACAGTTTTATTTGATGAATTGATAAATGAAATAGAAGAAGCAAGATTAATCTCATATCCTCTAGAAGTCATATCGGCTTTGTAAACTTCTTTAATAGGAGAAGTATTATCATCGGGATAATCACTTCCATTTAGTTTTAGCATCAAAAATTCATTATTATTTCCAAACGGATTAAAAACTTTAACTTCTTCAATGGAGACTGTGCCTAAATGATTTAATCCATCCGCTTTAACAGGAGTAGGAGAAAATTTCAAACCTGATAATGGTAAGAAAGAAGCGAAAATAAAACCGAATAGTGATGCGATTATTTTATTTATCTTTTTCATGATAACATCTCGTTTCATTATATCTTTATTTTCTAAATTTTGACATTTCAATTAATTGACCATTATGAAGACGGCTTTCTTCCGCGGCTAAAGCCATATAATGACTTTCAATAGAATCATCGACAGAGGTTTCCACATTCTTGTCACCTAACGCCATCACATTATATAGTTGTTTTAACATTTCATGGTCTCCACCACCATGGCCATGTAAATCATTAGTTAATTCATTTATTTTCCAAACCTTTGTTTCACCAGTGAACTTCTTTAGTGTAATGGTGTTAAGGCCTTCTCTTAATTCCAATTCACCATCAGTGCCAAAGAAACGGATATCTCTTCCCCCATCTCTAACAAAGGCTTCCATCTTTAAAGTGGCGGTGATGCCATTTTCAAAAGTCATAATTGTGGTTTGATTATCAACAACATCGTTATCACAAGCAAAAACACATTTTCCATAGCGACCTGTCTTAATGGATTCCCATAAAGCTTCTTCTGTTACTGGGAAAACATCAGTAATGAGGTTGAAGGGGAAATCTTGTACTTCATTGCATCTATGCCAACCATCAACATAGATTCTTTTTGCACTGTAGGTACAGGTATCCATATATTTACAATTGGTGCATCTGTCAGCACTGCCTTCTGGTTTATTCTCTTTCTTAAAATAGCGCAAATCCCCCATAGAACTAATATATTTACAACGGGAGTGAGCAAAATATTGTAATAAATCTAGATCATGGCAACACTTAGCTAAAATCATAGGAGCAGTTTCTTCTCTGTTGTGCCAGTTACCTCTTACAAAACTATGGGCTTCATGCCAATAAACGACATTTTCGGTATGATCAATTGACACTAATTGGCCAATAGCGCCACTATCGATAATTTCTTTACATTTTTTAATCCAGACTGTGTATCTAAGAACATGACATACCATGACTGTCTTTTGGGCTTTTTTAGCATGTTCAGAAAGAGATTTTAATTCTTCTTTAGAATCAGAAATGGGTTTTTCTACTAATAAGTTATAGCCTAAATCCAAACCTTTATTAGCCATACGGACATGGAGTCTATCTAAAGTTGTCACAAATAAGACATCAGCGCGTTTTTCTTTGAAAAATTCATCTTCAGACAAGAATCTTTTTTCTTTTGGAACGCTCATATAATCGCCCCATTTATTGAGACGATATTCATCCGGATCACAGATAGCAACGATTTTGAATTTGTTGGGGTTGTCGACTAAATATGTACCATAGGCATATCCGCCTCTAGCTCCCATACCAATAATGGCAATTGTAAGAATTTTGTTTTCCATAATTATTACCTCTTATTCATCGTGTGATGCATTGTTTTCTAATTGTTTTTTTACTCGATAGTATGTTGATGGTGAAGAAAAACCACATTGATATAAAACTTCTAATTGCGATAAGTTCGTTGATTTATCAGCGAGTAACTCGTTAGCTTTTTTCAGTCTTAAAGAATTAATGTATGTTCTAACACCATTTTTTAAACATTTCTTCAATACCTTAGAGCAGTATTCAGGACTATAGCCAAGTTCGTGAGCCATAGATTTCATTGTAATATCTTCTAAATAATGTAAGTGGATATATCTTAATAATTCTTTTTCTAAAATATCTCCCTCATATTTATGGCGTGGAACAGTTCTATATTTTTCAATTAATAACGCAAATAACGAATTGACTTTGCCATGATTAAATATCTGAGTTTTGTCGGGATAATCGACCCATTCATTCATCAAATCAAAGATTGGTTTATTAGCTTCTTTATTGGTTAAAAAAGTTTCAAAGGTTAAATCAGGATATAGTTTTCTAAAGATAGTTGTGTAATCACGGGAAAGAACTAAAACAACAGCAAGAACGTCTGGTTGTTGCATTTCATAAAAATGAGTTTCATAACTTTCAGCGAAGAAAATATCGCCTTCACTTAAAAGCATAGTTTTATCACCTAAGTGACATAAAATATTTCCTTTTTTAATAAATATAAATTCAATCGAATCATGAAAATGAGGAGCGTCATCTAAAATAGGATCTTCTTTTAAATAAATGGTGGAAGCTAGGTCCGCGCTCAAATAATAGTGAGGTTGTAACATAAGTAGTTCCTTTATTTTGATTATATAAAATAGGATTTATTTTTAAACAAAATATTATTTTTTGACACATAAAACAAATATTTCGCTATGCATATATTAATTAACATCCATTTGTTCAATTTTTGATATTATCATAAAAACTTAAAATGTTTTAAGTGCAATTTTGCACTTTAAGATTGCACTTTAAGATTTTTTGTGTTAATATTTTCCTATGGAAAATAAATACTCAAATAAATATGTTATCGAAACAGGGATGGGCCTCCAGAATGTCGACAACATCAAAAATTCCTCATACTTTATTAACGAAACAGAAAAATATATCAATGGTGATATTTCTCTTTTAGATTTGGAAAAAACTATTGCTTCTTATTATGAAAATAAGCCTGATGAAAACAACAGAAATAAGGAAGCTGATATTGTCGCAATTAGAATAGCAAAGGTCATTTCAGACGACTCCTTTTCTTTCACTGTTGGGCAATTAATTTCAATACATAAACAACTATTTTCAGACATATTTGATCACGCTGGAAAAACAAGAACATATAATTTCACAAAAAAAGAATGGGTTCTTGATGGCGCATCTGTTTGGTATGGTGATTTTAGAGAATTAGAAGCAACGCTCCAATATGATTTCGATTTAGAAAAACATTTTAATTACTCTGGGTTATCAATAAACGAAATAATTGATCATCTTTCTATTTTTGTTTCCAATTTATGGCAAATTCACGCTTTTGAAGAAGGAAACACTAGAACAACAGCAGTGTTCTTGATTAAGTATTTGCGGAGTTTAGGTTTCGACGTTACAAACGATGCGTTTTCAAAAAACGCTTGGTATTTTAGAAATGCATTAGTAAGAGCAAATTATAAAGACATTCAAAATGGAGTGTTTGAAGATAGGGCGTTTTTAATAAAATTCTTACGAAATCTTCTTTTAAATGAGAACAATCCTTTAAATAATAGAGAGTTGCATATAAATGCTGTTGTGAAAGGGAAAAATATTTCAAAAGAAGCAAGGATTATAACAATGATTAGAAATAATCCGAACATTAAATCGGACGAAATGGCTTTGCATCTCAATGTTTCAGTTAGAACAGTAAAAAACATAATAGCCACCCTTAAAAATGATGGAAAAATCGTGCGCATTAATGGTAAAAAATATGGCTATTGGAAAGTCATTTGAATAACAACATTAAAAGATAATATGTACTACTATTTACCAAATGGTTCTTGTAAATATAAAGGCATTATAGAACACGCATTATCTTTTATAATGCAAAAGCAATTGCTTAATGATGTTCTTTGGAAATGTTTTGTTAATGTCTTTAAAACCAAGGAAGATTCCGAGGACTTAAGATGGCGGTGTGAATATTGGGGCAAGATGATGCGCGGAGCATGTCTTTGTTATCAATACTGTGGCGATAAGAAACTATATGAAACATTAGAAGAAACAGTTAAAGATTTGTTATCGACACAAGACCAATATGGAAGAATTTCCACATACACGATTGATAAGGAATTCCAGTCTTGGGATATGTGGGGAAGAAAATATGTTTTAACAGCCTTAGAACACTTTTATCAAATATGCAAAGATGAATCTCTAAAAGAAAAAGTTTTAAAAGCATTGGAAAGTCATGTTAATTACATAATCGATAAGGTTGGAAAAAAAGAAGGACAAATAGAAATTACTGATACATCATCTTGGTGGTTGGGTGTCAATTCGGCATCTATATTAGAAGCAATTGTTGCCTTATATCGTTTAACCAAAAAAGAAAAATATCTCAGTTTTGCTGGGTATATTGTTGAGTCTGGCGGTGTTAAAGGCGGCAATTTAATTGAACAAATAAGTAAAGAAAATTTGTTGCCACATCAATTAATAGAAGCCAAGGCCTATGAAACTATGTCTTTCTTTGAAGGCATTATAGAATACGCGATGGAAGTGAAAGATGAATCTTTATATAATACCGCGATAGAATTCTTTGATTTAGTTTATAGTTCTGAAATATCTATTACCGGAAATGCTGGATCAGAAGATGAAAATTTTTCTTACGCTGCATTAAATCAAATCATTAAGCCAGAGAGATTTGGACAAGAAACTTGCGTATCCGTCACATGGATGCGCATAATGCACAAACTTTATTTATATACAAATGATTATAAATATCACGAGAGGTTCATCACTACCGCTTTGAACGCTTATTATGGAAGCATTAATTTTAATAATCAAAGCAGTACTGATTATCCAAACACGAAGTTAGGCCCTTTACCTTTCGATAGTTATTCTCCGTTGGTGTATGGCAGAAGAGGTATCGCCACAGGTGGCTTGAACTTTATGAGAGACGGCACATTCTATGGTTGCTGTACTTGCATTGGAAGCGCGGGAATTGGTTTATTAGGTCTTGATTGTGTATTAGAAGATGAAAAAACCATAGCAATAAACGATTATTTTGCGGGACAAATAAAAACAAAAGAATGTCAAATCACTATTAAAGGCGATTATTTAAGAGATGGAAAAGTACACTTAGATATTAATTCACAAAAAGAAGTAATTCTAAAAGTTCCTTCTTGGAGCAAACCCACTATTATCGTTAATAAGAAACAAATTGTACTAAATGGTAATTCTATCAATATAGGAAAAGGCCCTTTTGTTGTGGATATTGATTTCCGCCCAGAAATAAAAACAATTAATATTGGTGATAAAACTGCTTATAAATATGGCTATATTGTTTTAGGATTAGAAGAGAAAGATAATCCAAATGTCAATTTAAATCAAATAGACGCTCAGGAAATAAGAGATTTCCAATTAATAAATAATGTTGATAAAGGAATGGTAACTTTCCAAGCTAAATACAAAGGCCAAACCTTAATATTGAAAGACTATGCTTCGTGCGGTAAGTATTGGGATTTAAATAAATGTTATATGACTGCTTTTGTAGAAAGAGGGAAAAATGAACAATAAAGAATATTTCAAACAAGCTAAATACGGAATGATGATTCATTTTGGTTTATATTCTATCTTGGCAGGTGAGTATAAAGGAAAAAGAATGGGCACCACCATTGGCGAATGGATTCAATCATATTTTCGTATCCCCAATAAAGAATATGAACAATTGGCCAAAGTGTTTAATCCTATTTATTTTAATGCTGATGAATGGGTGGATTTAGCCATTAAAGCTGGTATGAAGTATATGGTGGTCACCACAAAACACCATGAAGGCTTTGCCTTATTTCATAGCAAAGTTGATAAATTCAATGTTGTGGACGCCACTCCATTTAAAAGAGATGTCATCAAAGAATTAGCGGATGCTTGTCATCGCAAAGGATTGAAATTCGGCATTTATTATTCTCAAGCTTTAGACTGGCATGAAGAAAACGCTGGTGGTTGGGATGCCTCAACATTAAATGTTGATAATATGCATTGGGGAAATGATTGGGATTTCCCTGATAATAGCAAAAAAGATTATAAAGAAGTATTTGAAAGAAAAATAAAGCCACAAGTTATTGAACTATTAACTAATTATGGCGATATTTTCTCCATTTGGTTTGATACTCCTTGGACTATATCAAAAGAACAATCTATTGAACTTTATAATCTCGTTAAGAAATATCAACCTAATTGTTTAGTAAATTCCCGTATCGGCTTATTTGAAGGCATTAAATTCGATTACACATCATTTGGTGATAATGAAATACCAGAAGAATATAAAAATGGGGAATTATTATTTGAATCAGCATGTACATTAAATGATACATGGGGATATAAATCATATGATCAAAATTGGAAATCACCAGAAGAGATTCTCAAAAACAAAAAACATTTGAATGAGAGAAATATTAATTACTTATTAAATGTTGGTCCTGATTATCTTGGAAGAATACCCGGGCCAAGCGTAGATATTTTACTTAAAGTAAAAGAGTTGGAAGATAAATAATCCAACTCTTCTTTTTTATTATATTTTAATAGCCACCATACTTAGAGGCGGAACCACAAATTCGTTTCCTTTAATGACTTCTAATTTACCATCAGGTGTTTTTACTATTCCTAATTGAGAAACATTCTTCATAACCACTTTTTCTTCTACATCATCATAGTTAATAAAGAATTGATAAGTCTCTTTTTCATCGGTGTACGCTAAGCTGAGCACTGCACGGAAATCAAATTCACGAACTGGTGACCAAACAAACGTCATATGTTTAGTGCCACATTCGTATGGTAATGGTTTTACCATTTTTCCATAATGGAGGAATTTTTCAAAATATCCCAAACGCCATTTATTGGTGTTTTTAATTAATCTATTAGGCATCTCATCACTAATAACTTCATCATTACACCAAGCAATATGGGTTTTTCCATTTCCGTCGATTATATAAGTATATAAATCACCAGCGATAAAAGAATATGCCATACGATATGTATATCCATATCTTTCACCACTTAATAATCCACAAGAGATTTGATTGCCCATGAAATTATTAACATATTCATGGTAGATATAAGAATACATAGGAATGGGTTCGCCTGCATGAAAATCTATAACATAACGATTGTCTGACAATAATAATTGTCCGATATATGGTTCACTAGCAGCGCTTTCACATCCTAAAATGGCTTGTTTTTTATCTATGCTTTCTAAAAGTTTAAGAGTTTCTTGGACTTGCCATTTACCAGGTGCAGGCACATGTCCGTGTTTATCACTATAGCAAAAATAAGGGTTGCCACCATGGTTTTGATCCAATACTTGAATGTAATCAATGCCACCATCAATCATTTTATTAACTTCGTTATAAATGATTTCTTTGGTTTTTTCGCAAGCGGGACACATATCATAGCTTTGACGAATATCTTGTACGATGACAGAGCGCATTTCACCTTTGGTGTTGACACACATAATATCCGCTAGATGATCTCTTTTGAATTCTTCGGTTTTATCATATTCTCTTCTATGTGAAACATTAGTCCATCCAAAACCAGAAGTATAAACACCTAAAAGATATCCTCTTTTATGTAATTCATCTCTATATTTATAAAAATCATTAACATCACCATAAGGTGGCCATACATATGGAGGAGCCCAAGGAGCAGTTCCTTCCCAATGCATCAACAAGGCCATGATTTTGGAATCTGTTTGTCTTCCAAAATAATCCATAACCGTTAAACCATTTGTGTAAGGATATAATCCACCTGGTTTCATTTCTTTATCAGAGTCTTTTGTGCCCACGACTGGATAGGTCACAATAACGGGTGATTCATGATACCAATGAGGCAATTGATCATATTGTTCTTTGATGGTTTTTAATGTCTTTCCATTGTTTTGATAGAACCATTCGCGATACAAATCGCAAGCGTCAAAATAGTCGCCTTCAAAGAACAACATAACGCTATCAAAATCCATTTCATAACATTGACCGTAATCAATATTTGTGAAGACAGCAAATTCGGTTTTTAAGACACCTTCAAAATAACGAAAATCGATGTGTTTTGGAGTAGATTCTTTATCTAGCATTGCTAAATAAAGACCAGTACCATCATTAACGTAGGCCATAAATGGAGATGAAATCATATTTGGATACATGTAATAAAGGCCTTCTGATGGATAATCAACATCGAAATAGTGAAACACAGATTCCTCTCTTCTCTTCATCGATGTTACTCGAAGTCCTTCATTATAAGGAATATCAATTTCACCCTTGCCACCTTCATCGATTAATTGAGGATGAAGACCCAACGACATAAGCTCAACTTGCTCTAAAAGTAAGTCGGTATGATTGATAACTTTTATTGACCATTTTAATCCATTTGGAAGCTCATTTATTGTAATAACAACATCGGCTTCTTTATGGGAAAAATAGGCTTTATTATCTTCATATTTTTCAAATCTAAATTCTTTAGCGGGTAAGAAATAATGGCTATTATCTCTTCTACGCATTCTCAAAGAGAAGAAAGAAACATTTCCTTCCACCATTTCTTCATTTTGAAATTTTAAAGAACTAATGGTTTTATTAGCAAAATCAAGAGTAATTGAATTGTTTTTAAAAATATAATTTTTAATCATGTTTAATACAAAGCGGCGTCATCTGCTTCAACAATCTTTTTACCATCGAAAACAAATGTTTTGAATTCGTATTTTTTAAATGAAACTTTCTTAGAAATATTTTTAATATTTAAGTTTGTTTCAGCGTTATGGGAAACACCATTATATAAACGAATCATATAAGTGCCATCATTTCTTTTCTTTAACGCGGTAATAACAATATTGTTATTAGAAAGTGTGACTATACGTGAAGCAACATTATTTCCATCACCATGTGGATAATGCAAAACTTTATAAACCTGCTGATTGAATTCATTGGCCATCTTTTCACATTCTTCCATCTTATTTACGCATAAGCGTAATTCAAAATCATGGACACCTTGTTCAACACAAGCATCGTATCTTTCTTTAGAAACCAATGGTATTTCTGGCAAAGTGGGGTGAGCACACCAAGAGGCACCATTTAAGAATGTTACATATAAGTTACGGCCTTTCTTTGAGGCGCTATGGATGCCACTTCTATTATAAATAGCGAAAACATTATCTCCGTTTTGTACACCGATAAATCTATTTGATGGATTTTCAATACCATCAGCTTTATAGAATTCAGTACCAAAAGCCATTTGGGCGAAATATTTATTATCACCATTAAGTGGGAATCTAACTTTTAATCCTTTGTTCTTTTCATTCCATAAAACATGATATTTAATATCGATATATGGAACATCTTTGTAAATTTTATAATTTACAACCAAGTGACTTTCATCTTTATAGAATAAAGCTTGAACTTCGACAAGGAATGGACCTTTTTCTAAAACGGTTACACCTTCCAAACCAAGCATTACTCCTTTAGAACGAATATCTAATTTAAAGGCTTTTAAAGAATTCTTATCTTTTGGTTGTGGCCATCCAGTTTCACTAAATGTGGAACATGTTAAATCATGTAATCTCCAACCCCATGGATCTCCATTATCATCAAATGACATTGGTAAGGAGGCTTCGTTAGCTAAATATTCTTTGCCATTAACTTTGTAAGAAGAGATAAGACCTGTTTTACGAGAAATGATAACCTCTTTGACTTTGTCAACCACTTTGATATCACCATCAAAGAATCTATCTGGCTTAACTTCTTCTTCAAAGGAGAAACGAGCGTGATAAGAAGTAACTCCATAAGCAGGAATGTGGGCTTTAAAAATAATACGTACACGATGTTGAATAGCAATGTTACTCTCTTCTTTGATGATTTGATAAGGAATAGGATTGTTATTCACATCGAAAAGTTCAATTTTATATTGGGTATTGGGCTTTTCTATGTAAATATTAGGATATAATTCACATTCAGTATAATTATCGAAATCGTATGGATATGGATTAAAGAAAACATTATTTTCTTCATTTGCAGGAGCACTTGGCAAATCCTTTGATAAAGCTACAAACGCTGCGAACATTTCCGCTTTTAATTCTTCGATCGCGCGATAGGCTTTTCTTATTGACGAATCCATACCTGTTTTAATAGCGGTGCCCGCTAAAACATCATGGAATTCAATTTGGCAAAGGATCTTTTCAGCGTTCTTTAATACTTCTTTGTTATAAGAATACTTACCGGCAATATCGGCAGCGGTACACATCTTCTCAGTGAAATATAAAGCATTTTCTAATTGGTCATGTGCCAACTTAATTGCGTTAACGGATGAATAAGCCTTAAGGAAGACGAATATTTGTCTTTTTTCCACGTTTGTTGGATTTGTTAAAGCAAAATAATCTTCTAAAGAAGAGTGAATCATTTCCCATTCACCTTTCTTTTCGTCTTGTAAAACCATGATATCTTCTAAATCTTTTTCGGAAGATAAACCACCATGGTTACCAACACCCCATAAAACAGGGATTAAATCTAAATCTTTATAAAATTCAAATTTTTCTAAAATAGCTTGTTTGGCTTTTCCCAATGGGCTGGTGTAGTTATGAAGCCTATCTTCATATCTTAAAGCCTTAACTCTACTTCCATCATATCCTTCCCATAAAAATGGTCCGTGTGGATAATCTTTGAAATTAGGAAGTGAGACATATTCTGGTAATGGACGGCAGAAAATATATCCATCATATCCACTTTTCTTTAAAATTTGAGGAAGTCCTCTTGTATGGCCAAAACTATCAAAATTTAAAGCGATTGTGGGTTTGGCGTTGAATTTATCCCAGAAGTATTCTCTCCCCAAGGAGATTTGTCTTAAGAATGATTCGCCAGAAGGAACAAGGACATCAGGTTGGCAATACCAACCACCCATAATTTTCCACTTGCCTTCCATGACGAGCTTTTGAATTCTTTTAAATAATTCAGGGTCATATTTTTCAATATATTCATAAACGATAACTTCGTTATGGCAGAAGACAAAATCATATTTATCTAATAAATTACAGGCGGCATAAAATGTAGCTAAAGATGCTGCTGCGCCTTCGTCCCAATCCCATTGCCAAACGGGATCGATGTGGGAATTACAAATGAGATGTAGAATCTTTTTCATAAACAAATCCTCTCTTTATCTAATACGGTTAGTTGTTTCATTATCGAAGAAATATAAGGAGTGGGGATTAATACCAACTTCTAATTTATCTCCGGAATTAATTTTTATTTGATTGCTGATTTTCACTAATAATTTTTGGCCCACCAAATCGGTGTAAACGACTAATTCGTGGCCAAGCAATTCTCTAAAATCACAAACGACATCAAACATTTGGGCGTCTTTTTTAAGATTAAAATCGCCTTTAAGATATACATCTTCTGGTCTAATGCCCAATGTTAAGTCATATGGTCCTTCTTTATGTGCTTTAAGCAAGGAAAGACCTTCATTATTTAAGTTGATTTCTTGTTTTTGTTCTTCTCCTAAAACAAACAATTTTTCTCCATCAAAATGAGCTTTGAAGAAGTTCATAGGAGGGTTGCCAATGAAACCAGACACAAAGATATTATCTGGATTGGCATAAATATCTTCAGGAGCACCTATTTGTTGAATATAACCATCTTTCATAACCACAATACGATCCGCCATAGTCATAGCTTCAGTTTGGTCATGTGTAACATAAATGGTGGTAGCACCAACACGTTTATGAATCTTAATAATTTCACTTCTAGTTTGGACTCTTAACTTAGCATCTAAGTTAGATAATGGTTCATCCATCAAGAAGACCTTTGGCTTACGAACAATGGCTCTACCTAAGGCTACACGTTGTCTTTGACCACCGGATAAAGCAGCAGGTTTTCTAAATAGATATTGTGTCAAGTCCAATATCTGTGCGGCTTTTTGGATTTCCAAATCTATTTCATAGTTGGTTAGTTTTCTTTGTTTGAATAATGGCACTTCATTTTGTTGATAATATTCAAGTTCCGCTTTTGTTTTCTCTAATTGTTCTTGTTTTTGAGCTAAACCATCGGAGAATATTTTTTGCAATTCTTCGCTATAGCATTCTTTTTCCAAAGCTTGTTCAAAACGAACAACCTCTTTTTCTAATTGTTTAACGGCTTTGTCTAATTCCTTGATTTTATACTCATAAATACCCACTTGCTGGACAGATAGTTGTTCTATTTGTTCTTCTTTTTTGAAGATTTCATCATATAGAGCCGCAATTTGATCAAAGATTTCTTTTGGTTCTTTATTCTTCTTAGCGAAGCGATATAACTTTTTAATTTGTTTTAAGGTTTCTTCGTTTTCTTTTCTAAGACTTAAAGCTTCTTCGTTTTCTTCATATAAGGGACGAGGAACTTTACGTAGTTTTAAAGCAAACGCCATGTTGTTATAGACGGTCATATGAGGATACAAAGCGTAGTTTTGGAAAACCATCGCAATATTTCTATCTTTTGGTTCGATATTATTAACCAAGCGACCATCAATATAAAGTTCACCAGAGGTAATGTTTTCTAAGCCAGCCACCATTCTTAAAGTGGTGGACTTACCACATCCCGATGGACCGACAAAAACAATAAACTCTTTGTCTTGGATTTCTAAATTGAAATCGAAAACCGCTTGAACATTATTATCGTAGATTTTATTGATGTTCTTGAATCTTAAAGTAGCCATATTATCACCTATATAAAAACACTACTAATATTTTACACGCATATGCCCATGAGAAAAAATCCATTTTCTTGCTATATAATTATCATTTTTTAACAAAAAGCATTAGTTATATTAATATATGGCTAAAAAAACATCGAAAAAATATAATTCACCAAAGATAAAAAATGACAATTTTAGGTTACTTTTCAATATTATTTATTTGACTCATAAAATATAATTATTATGTTATTGTGATTCCGAGGGAGAACATATGAGAAAAGAAACAAAACAATTATTTAAGAGTTATGGTGTGGACGTTAACAAAGCTTTAAAAACTTTAAAGAACACCCCTATTTCCATTCAATGTTGGCAACTAGATGATGTTCAAGGTTTTGAAAACGCTGATTCATTATCGGGTGGCATTCAATCAACCGGAGATTATCCAGGTAAAGCTAGAAATTTCAACGAATGGAAATCCGATATGGATGTGGCCTTAAAACTAATTCCAGGCACAAAAAGAATTAATGTGCACGCTTGCTATCAAACCAATAATATTGTCGATCGTGCGGAAGCCGGACCAGAACAATATAAAGAATGGGTAAAATATGCCAAAGAAAGAGGCTTAGGATTAGATTTTAATCCTACTATTTTCTCTAGCGAACATATGAACGATGGTTTGTCTTTATCTTCTCCCGATAAAGCCACTAGAGAATATTGGATAAAACACTGTATTAATTCTATTAAAGTCAGCGAATATTTTGCTGATGAATTAGGGTCTTCCTCTTTGTGCAATATTTGGATTCCCGATGGATTAAAAGAACAACCTGCGGATAGAATGGGACCAAGAGAAAGATTAAAAGAATCTTTAGATAAAATCTTAGCCTGCGGATATGATAGAAAGAAAGTTGATCTCGCTGTTGAATCTAAAGTCTTCGGTATCGGCATTGAATCCTACACTGTCGGTAGCAATGAATTCTATATTCAATATGCACAAAAGAATAACATTATCTATTTATTAGATATGGGTCATTTCCATCCCACAGAAGTGGTCGCTGATAAGATCTCTTCTTGGTTATTATTTAATAAAAAAGTGGCGTTCCATGTTTCACGTCCTGTGAGATGGGATAGCGATCATGTCATTAAATTAAATGACGATTTGCAAGAAGTTGCTGATGAATTGGTGAGACTTGATGCCCTTAAGAGAGCGAGAATTGGCTTAGATTTCTTCGATGGTTCCATCAATAGAATTGCCGCTATTGTCATCGGTACTCGTAATATGGGAAAGGCTTTATTGAAAGCTTTGTTAACTCCTTGGAATTTATTAAAAGAAGCGCAAGACAAGCAAGATCATACTCGTGTCTTGGAATTACAAGAAGAAATCAAAACTCTTCCCTGGCAAGAAGTTTGGAATGAATATCTTAAAATGGAAGGCGTTCCTAGTGAACAAGATTGGCTACCCATTGTGAAAGAATACGAAGCCAAAGTACAATTAAAAAGAAAATAATTAGTTAACCCGGGATTCCGGGTTTTCTTTTGTTATGAAAGAAATATCATGATTTTGTTTTTTTATTGTTAATTTTTGCTTAAATTGATAATTCTTTTTATTTTTATGTACACTTTGTGTATTCTATAAATAACGAGGTTTTTTGTATGGCAACATTATCTTTTAAAGGCCTAAACAAGATTTACCCTAACAAGGTTCAGGCTGTTTTTGATTTTAATTTGGAGATTCAAGATAAAGAGTTTATCGTCTTTGTCGGACCATCTGGATGTGGTAAGTCCACCACTTTAAGAATGGTCGCCGGTTTAGAAGATATTACTTCTGGTGAATTATATATCGATGGAGCATTAGTGAATAATATCGTTCCAAAAGATAGAAATATCGCGATGGTTTTCCAATCTTATGCTTTATATCCCCATATGACCGTTTATGGAAATATGGCTTTTGCTTTAAAACTTAGAAAAATTCCTAGACCAATTTATGAACCAAATGAGGAAGTTAAAGAATTAGAAAATCAAAGAGATGAATTGTTCAAACAAGCTAATGCGATTAATAGAAAACTCAAAAAGAAATCCGATGATGAATTGGTTGATCAAAGAACCGAAATTTATCATCAAATCTATGCCTTACAAGATCAAATCGATGGCAAATTAGTGCAAATAGTTGGTAAAGATGAATTAAATATCAAACGTCTTAATAATCAAATTAATAAAATTAATAAAGACACCACTAAAGCAGAAGCGTTATTAGAAAAATATAATGCTAAATTAGAAGAATTATCCGCAGTCGATACCAGTGCTTTGGATGAAAAAGCTCTTAAGAAACATCAAGACAAATTGGATGATTATAATTTCGCTATCACTTTATTAAAGAACGATATTGAAAGAAATAATAATCAAGCCAAAATTCTCGCGGAAAACTTAACATATTTAGAAGGAAACGAAGTTCCTCTTAATAAAGAAAGACATTTAACCAAAAAAGAAATTGATATTGAAGTTAATAAAGCCACAGAATCCTTGGATTTATTGAAATATTTGTTCAGAAAACCCGCTGCTTTATCTGGTGGTCAAAGACAACGTGTGGCATTAGGTAGAGCCATTGTTAGAAAACCCAAAGTCTTCTTGATGGATGAACCGTTATCTAACTTAGACGCTAAGCTCCGTGTACAAACCAGAAGTGAAATTATTAAAATTCATAAACGTGTTGGTGCTACCACCATTTATGTTACACATGACCAAACTGAAGCTATGACTATGGCGGATCGTATCGTCATCATGAAAGAAGGATACATTCAACAAATTGGTACACCTACTGAAGTTTATGATAATCCTGCTAATAAATTTGTCGGTGGATTTATCGGTTCTCCAGCCATGAACTTCTTAAAAGGTCGTGTTAATAAAGGCAAATTTATTATCGAAGGTGAAAAGCCTATCGAAATTAAATTAGAAAAAGAACATATTGCCTTATTAAAAGACTATGAAGATAAAGAAGTGTATCTCGGTGTGAGACCAGAAGCCGTTTATCTCAAAGGTGATAAAGACAATGAAAAACCTAGTACAGATCTCAAAGAAGTTTGTGACTTTGCTGAATTATTAGGCTACGAGTTGATTATTTATACTTACCTCAACGGACAAAAATTCATTATCAAAACCTCCATTAAAAACAAAGTGGAAAGTGGTGATGAAGTGGCATTTAATCTCAATATGAACAATATCTATTTCTTCGATGTTGAAACAGAAATGAGAATTAAATAATTATGAAAAAAGAAGTTCCCAACAAATATAAAGCTCTACCATTTTGGAGCTGGAACGACGAATTAGAAGAAGACGAATTAATAAGGCAAATTGATTGGATGCATGATAATGGCATCGGTGGTTTCTTTATGCACGCGAGAGGGGGTTTAACCACTCCTTATCTTGGTGAAAAATGGTTTAAGTGCATAGAAGCTTGCTTAAAGAGAGCAAAAGAACTCGATATGGAAGCCTATGCCTATGATGAAAATGGTTGGCCTAGCGGTTTTGC
>JAEEGL016581436.1_pt1 | contig 86551 bp, 69 predicted proteins | sample 9134231 | NCBI WGS metagenome assembly JAEEGL01 (sample SAMN16246548, study PRJNA631951) | gut metagenome | biome: gut microbiome; feature: rumen; material: fiber-attached | host: Bos | place: Iran: Karaj | collected 2018-10
CATGTCGCTGATCAAGGACAAATACAAGTTGCTGCTCGACAGCCATGGCATAGCATGGGAAGAGGGCCAGCACACCGAGGAGAAAATCCTCAATGCCGACGAGATTATCAAGAGTCCCGGCATACCCAACAATGCCCCTATAGTGGAGAAAGCCATAAACAAGGGCATCCACATCATCAGCGAGATAGAGTTTGCCGGTCGCTACACAAATTCCAAGATGATATGCATCACAGGAAGCAACGGCAAGACCACCACCACGTCGCTGATATACCATATCTTCAAGTCGGCAGGTTATGATGCCGGACTGGCAGGCAACATCGGGCGGAGCCTGGCGCTGCAAGTGGCTGAGGATCCCCATGAATACTACATCATCGAACTCAGTTCGTTCCAACTTGACAACATGTATGACTTCCGCGCCGACATCGCCATTCTGCTGAACATCACCCCCGACCACCTCGACCGTTACGACAACTGCATGCAGAACTACGTCGACTCGAAGATGCGCATCATACAAAACCAGACCAGCGACGACAGTTTCATCTACTGGAACGACGACCCCATCATCAAGCGCGAGTTGCAGAAATACGACATCAAGGCCATACAGTATCCCTTTTCCGAACTGAAGGGCAACGGTGCCATCGGCTATATCGAGGAAGGGCAATACTGCCTGGAGAAACCCACTCCCTTCAACATGGAACAAGAAGAGTTGAGCCTTACCGGCCGACACAACATCTACAACTCTCTCGCCGCCGGACTGGCCTCCAACATCGCCGGCGTGAAAAAGGAAATGATACGCAAGAGTCTCGGCGACTTCCCCGGTGTGGAGCACCGTCTGGAACGCGTGGCCACCGTGCGTGGCGTGACCTATGTCAACGACTCCAAGGCCACCAATGTCGATGCCTGCTGGTATGCGCTTGAAAGCATGACCTCGCCCACCGTGCTCATCATCGGCGGCAAGGACAAAGGCAACGACTACAACGCCATCAAGGACCTGGTGAAGGAGAAATGCCGTGCGCTCGTATACCTCGGTGCCGACAACGCCAAGTTGCATGCTTTCTTCGACGGCATGGGCATCACCGTGCGCGACACCCACAGCATGGCCGACTGCGTGGCTGCCTGCTACGAACTGGCAGAGCCCGGCGACACCGTGCTGCTCAGTCCCTGCTGCGCCAGTTTCGACCTCTTCAAGAACATGGAAGACCGCGGCGAACAGTTCAAGACCCTCGTCAAGAACCTGTGACATGCTGACTGAGAAAACCGGGCCATGCCCGATGAAAAATGAGAATTGATTTCGGCTGTCAAGCCATACTATAAGACCATTACGCAACACATGAGAATATCCATCGGCAATATCTTCAAGGGCGACAAGGTGATCTGGATGATTTTCTTCTTCCTCTGCATCATCAGCATCATGGAAGTGTTCAGTTCCAGCAGTTCGCTCACCTACGACAAGAGCAGTTACTGGGGGCCCGTAATCAAGCACGTGGGCATCCTGCTCGCTGGCATCTTCGTGATGATCATCGTGCAAAACATCGACTGCAAATACTTCAAGGTCGCCACACCCTTCCTCCTTATCCTGTCGGCTTTCACCCTGATATGGGTGCTGGTGGCAGGACAGGCCACCAACGGCGCACAACGGTGGATCAGCCTCTTCGGCATACAGTTTCAGCCCTCTGAAATCGCCAAGGGCACCATCGTGCTCTCCGTGGCGCAGATTCTCAGTGCCATGCAGACTGAGACGGGAACCGAGGAAAACACGTTCAAATATGTGCTCACCGTATCGGTGCCCCTCACGATTCTCATCATGTTTGAGAATCTCTCCACCGCCATCCTCATCGGTTTCGTGGTAGTGGGCATGATGTTCTATGGTGGCGTGGCCCTCCACAAGATAGGCAGACTAGTAGGCGGAGTGGCCCTCGTGGGCGTTGTCGGCCTGGCTATCATCATGCTCATAGGCAAAACCGAGGATAAGCCCAACGACAAGAACAACCTCACCGAGCAGGTGGTAAAGGCCGAGGAGTCGCCCTCGATGTTAGAAAAGGTTTTCCACCGTGCCGGCACATGGAAAGGCCGCGTGCTCAAGTTCATCAGCAACGACGAAGTGGCACCCGAGGAATTCGACCTCGACAACGACTCACAGATAGGTCATGCCAACATCGCCATCGCCTCGTCGGAAATAGTGGGTAAAGGTCCCGGCAACTCCGAGGAGCGCGACCTGCTGCCACAAGCCTTCTCCGACTTTATCTACGCCATCATCATCGAGGAACTTGGGTTGGCTGGCGGCATCTTCGTGATGTTTCTGTATATCTTCCTACTCTGGAGGGCGGGCCGCATTGCCGACCGTTGTGTCAACAACTTTCCTGCCTTCCTGGTGATGGGTCTGGCACTCCTGCTTGTGTGCCAGGCAATGTTCAACATGATGGTGGCTGTGGGCATGGCACCAGTGACAGGCCAGCCACTGCCACTCATCAGCAAAGGCGGTACATCGACCATCATCAACTGCATGTTCGTCGGGGCAATACTCAGCGTGAGCATCTCGGCGAAGAAAAAAACAGTGGAGAAATAGGAGCAAAAAGGGAGTTGAAGAGACATGTGTAACGCATTCTTTGAAGAGAATGACGTGGAGTAAAAAGGAGTTAGAAGGACGCATGTGTCGCGAATCTTGAACAGAAGAAAAAAAGAATAAAAAATGGCCTAAAATCTTTCAACGAAATTTGTGCAAAGCGAAAAAAAACCTTACCTTTGCATGGAAATGTTGAAGTGGACTAACACAAGGCACAGCAAGCATGCTTGATTCTGTGCCATGTTTGTATTGCACTAACACCAAAACAAATGAAAACGAGCGAATTACGAGTCATTATCAGCGGAGGAGGCACAGGGGGACACATCTTCCCTGCCATCTCCATTGCTGATGCCATCAAGATGAAACGGCCCGATGCCCAGATTCTCTTCGTAGGGGCAGAAGGACGCATGGAGATGCAGCGCGTGCCCGCCGCAGGATATGACATCAAGGGTCTGCCTATTTGCGGTTTCGACCGCAAGCACCTGCTGCGCAATGTCGCAGTGCTCTACAAGATATGGAAGAGCCAACGCCTGGCCAAGCAAATCATCCGCGAGTTCCGCCCCATGGTGGCAGTGGGCGTGGGTGGCTATGCCAGCGGTCCCACACTCAACAAATGCGCCGACATGGGTATCCCGTGCCTCATCCAGGAGCAGAACTCCTATGCCGGTGTCACCAACAAGTTGCTGGCCAAGAAAGCCCGCAAGATCTGCGTGGCCTACGAGGGCATGGAGCGGTTCTTCCCCGCCGACAAACTTGTGCTCACGGGAAATCCCGTGCGCCAGTCGCTCCTCGACAGTCCGCTCAGCCGTGCTGAGGCCTGCAAGGCCATGGGGCTCGACCCCGACAAGAAGACCATCCTCATCGTTGGTGGCAGCCTGGGAGCCAGGACCATGAACGAGAGCGTGCTCCAGCATCTCGATGAATTGGAGCAATCGGGTGTGCAGGTAATGTGGCAAACCGGCAAGTACTACCACGAGGACATCCAGCGACAGTTGGCTGCCCACCACCCCATCACCACGCTGAAGGTCACCGACTTCATCAGCGACATGGGCACCGCCTACCGCGCCGCCGACCTTGTGGTGAGCCGCGCCGGCGCCAGCAGCATCTCGGAGTTCTGCCTCATCGGCAAGCCCGTGATTCTCGTGCCTTCACCTAATGTGGCAGAAGACCACCAGACGAAGAATGCCATGGCCCTGGTCAACAAAGACGCCGCCCTCATGGTGAGCGATGCCGAGGCCCCCGCCAAACTCATCTCGCTGGCCCTTGCCACGGTGACCGACGAGTCGCGGCTGCTCGCCCTCGGCACCAACGTGAAAAAGATGGCATTGCCCGACTCGGCAAACATTATCGCCGACGAAGTGATAGAAATGGCTACACAATTCTCTCAATAGTGTAAAGGGATGAAAGCAACAGATATCAAATCGGTATATTTCGTGGGAGCCGGTGGCATCGGCATGAGTGCCATCGCCCGATACTTCCTGCACAAAGGCATCTTCGTGGCGGGCTACGACAAGACCCCGTCGGCCCTTACCGCCCGTCTGGAGGAAGAAGGCATGCGCATCCACTATGACGACAACGCCGCACTCATCCCCGATGAATGCCGCGACGCCAATACCACGCTGGTTGTCTACACCCCAGCCATTCCCGACGACCACAGCGAGATGGCCTATTTCAGGCAAGGTGGCTTCGAAATGCAGAAACGCGCCCAAGTGCTCGGCACCCTCACACGCTCCCACAAGGGGCTGTGCGTAGCCGGCACACACGGCAAGACCACCACCGCGTCGATGTGCGCCCACATCATGCACCAGAGCAGTAACGACTGCAATGCCTTCCTCGGAGGCATCACCAAGAACTATGGCACCAACTATATCCTCTCCGACAGCGACTATGTCGTCATTGAGGCCGATGAGTATGACCGCTCCTTCCACTGGCTCCGTCCATGGATGACCGTCATCACTTCTACCGACCCCGACCATCTCGACATCTACGGCACGAAAGAAGCCTACCTGGAGAGTTTCCGCCATTACACCACGCTCATACAGCCCGGTGGCGCACTCATCATCCACCGCGGACTGGAGATGCAGCCACAGGTGGGAGAAGGCGTAAGGGTATACGACTACAGCCGCGACGAGGGCGACTTCCATGCCGAGAACATCGTCATCGACAACGGTGAGATTACCTTCGACTTCATCTCACCCATCGAGCGGGTAGACCATGTGAGTCTGGGGCAGCCCATACCCATCAACATCGACAATGCCGTGGCCGCCATGGCCATGTCGCAACTTTGCGGGTGTACTGCCAGCGAACTGCGCGACGCCATGGCCACCTACAGTGGTGTGGACCGTCGCTTCGACTTCAAGTTGAAAGACGACCGCCACGTGGTGCTGAGCGACTACGCCCATCATCCACAAGAGATTTACCAGAGCGCGAAAAGCATTCGCGAACTCTACCGCCACCGCAAGGTGACGGCAATGTTCCAGCCCCACCTTTACACCCGCACACGCGACTTCTACAAGGCGTTTGCCGACAGTCTGAGTCAACTCGACGAGGTGGTGCTCTGCGACATCTACCCTGCCCGTGAACTCCCTATCCCCGGCGTGACGTCGCAACTCATCTACGACAACCTCCGCCCTGGTATCCAGCGTACGATGATACACAAGGAAGACGTGCTCGACTACGTGCGCAGCCGCGACTTCGACGTGCTGCTCGTACTGGGTGCCGGTGACCTCGACAACTACGTCGACCAGATGGCCGACATCATCAAAGCGAAATAAGAGAGAACCATGTACGTGAACTGGAAAAAAACGGCTATTGTGGCCCTCGACCTGGTGCTTGCAGCATACATCGTGATGGCCATGACCTCCTTCAACAAGCCCGACCTCTCCAATCGGGTGTGCAAGAAGGTGAGCATCACCGTGGCCGACAGCGACTCCAGTGGTTTTCTCAGCGCAGGCGAGATCAAGCACATCCTCACCGCCAAGCACCTCTATCCCGACGGGAAGAGCGTCGACCTGGCCGACCTGCGCAAGATAGAGAGCACCCTCGAAGAGCATATGCTCGTCAAGGATGCAGAATGCTACATGACCCAGGACGGTCTTGTGGGCATCACAGTGAGTCAGAAACTGCCGATGCTCAGGGTGAAGGCCGACAATGGCGAAGACTACTACATCGACGACGAGGGGCGCATTATGAGCAACGGCTCCTACGCCTCCGACCTCATTGTCGCCACCGGCAATATCAGCAATTGGTATGCCCAGAACTACATCCAGGTGGTGGCAAAGTGGATTTCCGACCATGAACTGTGGCGCAACCAGATTGTGCAACTCAACGTGCTTCCCGACAAAAGCCTGGAAATAGTGCCCCGTATCGGAGGGCACGTGGTGTGCCTGGGACAGTTGCCGGAACGGTCGGACAAGGTTCGCCGCGAGCGCGACATCAACCAGTTCCTCGACACCAAACTGACCCGTCTCGACAAGTTCTACCGCTACGGTCTCAACGAGATAGGTTGGAACAAATACTCCTACATCGACATCGAGTTCGACAACCAGATTATCTGCAGGAAGAACAAGAAGGCCAAAGACGACGACCACGAGGAGACGGAAGCCGGCGAGAAAGCCCCGCAAACATGACAACCATCAACGACAAACCCATAAGAAATCCAAAATATATCAAACAATATGGCAGCAAAAGAATTCATAGTAGCTATTGAATTGGGCTCTTCGAAAATCACCGGCATCGCCGGTAAGAAGAGCATGGACGGCAGCATTCAGGTGCTCGCCGTTGTGAGGGAGGACGCCACATCGTGCATCCGCAAGGGTGTGGTCTTCAACATCGACAAGACCAGCATCTGTCTTACCAACATCATCAAGAGACTCAAGACGATGTTGAAATCTGAAATCTCACGCGTATACGTCGGCATGGGCGGACAGTCCATCCGCAGCATCAGGAACACCATCGTAAAGACATTGCCCGAAGACTCCGTGGTAACACAAGACATCATCAACGAGTTGATGGACAACAACCGCAGCATGCAATATCCCGACCTAGAGATCCTGGATGCTGCCACACAGGAATACAAGGTGGGCACACAACTCCTCACCGAACCCGTGGGTGTGCAGTGCAACAAACTCGAGGGCAACTTCCTCAACATCCTCTGCCGCAAGGCCTTCTTCCGCAACCTGAACAAGTGCTTCGAGAATGCCAATATCACCATTGCAGAACTTTACCTCGCCCCCATCGCACTGGCCCACAGCGTGCTCACTGAGGTGGAGAAACGCACCGGTAGCCTGCTCGTAGACCTCGGTGCCGATACCACCACCGTCTCCGTCTACTACAAGAACATCCTCCGCCACCTTGCTGTTATCCCTCTGGGAAGCAACAACATCACCAAGGACCTTGCCACCGAACTGCAAGTGGAGGAGAAGGACGCCGAGACCATGAAACTCAACTACGCCCAGGCCTTTACCGACACCAACGAGATTGAGGAAGACAAGAAATACCGCATCGACGACGAGCGTTCCGTCGCACAGCAGAAGTTCGTCGACATCGTCGAAGGCCGCGTCAACGAAATCATCCAGAACGTATGGTATCAGGTGCCCAGTGAGTATAAGAACAAACTCATGGGCGGCATCGTGCTCACCGGTGGCGGTTCGAACATGAAGAAAATCAAGGAAGCCTTCACCAACATCACCGAAGTGGGCAAGATACGCATCGCCAATACCGTTACCCAGAACGTCACCTCCACCGACAAGGATGTGAACGCCCATAACGGGATGATGAACACCGCTCTCGGACTCCTCGCCAAAGGCGACCTCAACTGTGCCGGCCAGCCCATCACGAAGACCGACCTCTTCAGCGAGCCAGCAGCCGCCACTCCTGCCACCGACACCAGCAAGACCTTCCGCAATCCTGGCGAGACCAAGCCCGGTCAGGTGCTTACCGCCAAGGAGAAGGAAGCCATTGAGGAAGACCGCCGCCGCAAACTTGAAGAAGAACGCCGTAAGGCCGAACTTGAGGACGAACTCCGCCAGCAGAGAGAGAGAGAAAACGAAGGTAAGAGTTTCTTCGACAAAATCAAGAAGTCGGGAAAGGACTTCTTCTCGAAACTCATCTCCGAGGAGAACACCGACGACGATACGAAATAAGCCACAAAGAGGAAAGAACAGAACAGTCGCACTAATAAAACGATACAAATATGTCAAACGACCGCAATAAATCACAAGGCCTCGAATTCGAAGACCTGCCAAAAGAGAACAGCATCATTAAAGTCATCGGTGTGGGTGGCGGTGGCGGCAACGCCGTGAACCACATGTACAAGGAAGGCATCCACGATGTCACCTTCGTGCTCTGCAACACCGACCGTCAGGCGCTCAACGACTCCCCCGTTCCCGTACACCTGCAGTTGGGTACTGAAGGTCTGGGAGCAGGCAACAAGCCCGAGCGCGCGCGTGCCGCTGCCGAAGAGAGTGAAGGCGCGCTGAAGCGCATGCTCGACGACGGCACGAAGATGGCGTTCATCACCGCCGGCATGGGTGGTGGCACCGGCACCGGTGCTGCTCCCGTCATCGCCCGCGTGTCGAAAGAACTGGGCATCCTCACTGTAGGTATCGTCACCATCCCCTTCCGTTTCGAAGGCAAGAAGAAGATTGACCAGGCCCTCGACGGCGTGGAAGAGATGTCGAAGCATGTCGACGCCCTCCTCGTCATCAACAACGAGCGCCTGCGTGAGATCTATCCCGAACTGGGTGTGCTCAACGCCTTTGCCAAGGCCGACGACACACTGAGTGTGGCAGCCCGCAGCATCTCCGAGATCATCACCGTGCATGGCCTCATCAACCTCGACTTCAACGACGTGAAGACCGTGCTCAAAGACGGTGGTGTAGCCATCATGAGTACCGGCTATGGCGAGGGAGAAGGCCGTGTGAAGAAAGCCATCGACGATGCCCTCAACTCACCGTTGCTCAACAACAACGACGTATTCAACTCGAAGAAGATTCTTCTGAGCATCACCTTCTCCAACGAGAAAGGCTCCAGCGGTCTGATGATGGAGGAGATGAACGACGTCAACGACTTCATGGCGAAGTTCGGCGACAACTTCGAAATCAAGTGGGGTCTTGCCGTCGACCCAGAACTGGGCAAGAAGGTAAAGGTCACCATCCTCGCCACTGGCTTCGGCATCGAGAATGTTGACATGATGAGCGAGCACATCAACAAGAACAGCACTGCTGAAGATTTGCGCCGCAAGCAGGAGCAGGCAGAGAAAGAGGCAGAGTTGGCAGAGCGCAGGGCGCTATACTATCAAGACGAGAACAAGCCTCTCAAGCGCCGCAGTCAGATTTTCCTCTTCAGTCAGGAAGACCTCGACAACGAAGATGTAATCCTCGCTGTGGAGAGCACTCCCACCTGCCGCCGCACCAGTCAGATGCTCAACAATATCCGCATGGCTGCCGATGGCGGCAATGCCGACAACGACAACAAGGAGAGCGGTGAGGGCAACAGCAAAATCGTGTTCTAAACCCATCAAGTCATGACACTTTTCGAACAAATCAGCGAAGACATCAAGGCTGCGATGAAAGCCCGCGACAGGGTGCGTCTCGACACCCTGCGCAATATCAAGAAGGTGTTTCTCGAGGCCAAGACGGCACCGGGTGCCAACGACACCCTCGATGATGCCGATGCCCTGAAGATCATACAGAAACTTGCCAAGCAAGGCCGGGAGTCGGCAGCCACCTTCGCCCAGCAGAACCGCCAAGACTTGGCCGACAACGAGTTGGCACAGGTAGCCGTCATCGAGAGTTACCTGCCCAAACAACTCGATGAAGCCGAGATTGAGGCCCAGGTGCAAGAGATTATCGCCGCCACCGGTGCTTCGGGAATGAAGGACATGGGTAAGGTGATGGGTATCGCCAGCAAGCAGATGGCAGGAAAGGCCGACGGCCGTGCCATCTCCACCGTCGTACGCCGCCTGCTCTCGTAATAACATTACCTATATTATAGAGACACAGAGGTACAGAGTATAATTTCTGTATCTCTGTGTCTTTGTTTTGGGAAAAGACAAAAGAAGGTCAGGCAAACAGTTGCCTCAGCACTTCCAGCGACTTCATCTCCGGAAAACCCGGCACATGGAGCCTGTAGAACTCCAATATCACCTCTGTGCAGCGGTTGCGCTCCATGCGCGACATCGCACAGAGGTGCATCGTCTTGTAACTCAGGCGCATGAGCAAGCCTATCTTCCCTGCCTCTGCCGGCATCAAGAAATGGGCATGAGGAGGCGGTGACGGTGTGAAACAGCCATTGAGCAAATCGAAGTAAGCCTGAGGCTCCCCATCTTCGGCATTGGGGAAGAAACCGATGAACCTTGTGAGGCGAATCATGAACACGAGGTGGAAATTGGCGAAACCCTGCTCCACCTCATCGAGCCAGAGGATGCTCGACTCCACAAACTGGTAGAGCAGGTCTGTCTCATGCTCATCGCGCGTGGCATGGGTGAGGAATTCGGCCAGGAACATCCCTATCGACAACTTATAGGGATCGAGGTGGAGCGAGGCCAACGGCGCTGCCAGGCGGATGTCGCGCAGGCGCTGCAGCGAACTCTTCTCCCGGAAATCGAAATCAATCTCCACGATATTGAGTGGCTGGAACAGTTGCTTGCGCATCTTTCCATGAGGTGATTTGGAAACCTTCACCATGAACGACACCCGTCCATGCTGTCGGGTGAGCATATCAACGACGAGTGAAGCATCACCATACCTCACCGTCCGCAATACCACAGCCCTCGTTCTTGTCATCATTATGGTGGTAAAATTACACGAAAATGCCGTAAAAACAAAACAAAACCCCCATAATTATTGCAAAATGAGACAAAAAGAAAAAAAATTTGGATGAAAATTTGGTGGGAATATGAAAAAGCAGTACCTTTGCATCCGCAAAACAAGTCTACGGTCCATTCGTCTATCGGTTAGGACGAGAGATTTTCATTCTCTAAAGAGCAGTTCGACTCTGCTATGGACTACTTAAGCAACTAAAAAATACGAAATATTCACAAAGATGGCAAATCACAAATCATCACTCAAAAGAATCCGCCAGGACAAGAAGAAGCAACTTCACAACAAGTATTACGCCAAGACCATGCGTAATGCTGTTCGCAAACTGCGCGCTATGACCAACAAGGACGAGGCTGCGAAGCTTTATCCCAGTGTTCAGAAAATGCTGGACAAATTGGCAAAGACCAATATCATCCACAAGAACAAGGCCGCAAACCTGAAGTCGAGCCTCTCACGCCAAATCAACAAGATGGCGTAACACTTGGCGACAAGCATACGAAGGGCTGCAATATGGATTGCAGCCCTTTTTGCATATTGTCACGAAAGGTATTTTGGGGCATTTCACGACCCCATTTTTACCCCTGTCGGCACCACTCTCAGCAGATGCCGGCAGAGGTGTTTGAAAAGCCTGTAAAACGGCATGTTTTTTAGGCATTTTTACCACATTTTATTTCTCGTTTTGGGGGATTTTTCGTAACTTTGCACCTATATTAAAAAACAGGCTTAACGGCCGTCCGCCATCCTCTTTTGGCGGCATTATCCAGTAAGAACAAATGCAAGAAACACCACAAAACGAGAGTAATTATTCAGCGAAAAACATCCAGGTGCTTGAAGGCTTGGAGGCCGTAAGGAAACGCCCCGCCATGTATATCGGCGATATCAGCGAGAAAGGTCTTCACCACCTGGTAAATGAAACCGTAGACAACTCCATCGATGAGGCGATGGCAGGCTACTGCACTCACATCGAGGTAACCATCAATGAAGACAACTCCATCACCGTGCAGGACAACGGCCGAGGCATCCCCGTCGACGAGCACAAGAAACTGCACAAGTCGGCCCTTGAGGTGGTGATGACCGTGCTCCATGCCGGCGGTAAGTTCGACAAAGGTTCCTACAAGGTGAGCGGTGGTCTCCATGGCGTAGGTGTGAGTTGTGTCAACGCCCTTTCCTCTCATATGCTTTCCCAAGTGTTCCGTGACGGTAAGATCTACCAACAGGAATACGAGAAGGGTAAAGCCCTTTATCCCGTCAAAGTAGTGGGTGAAACCGACAAGCAAGGCACTCGCCAGCAGTTCTGGCCCGACAAGACGATATTCACCACCACAGTCTACCAATACGACATCATCGCCCGCCGCATGCGCGAGTTGGCCTACCTCAATGCCGGCATCACCATCACCCTCACCGACTTGCGCCCCGACGACAGCGGCAACACACGTCAGGAGGTATTCCATGCCAAGGATGGTCTGAAAGCCTTCGTGAGGTTCATCGACCGCCATCGCACCCACCTCTTCGATGATGTTATCTATCTGAAGACCGAGAAGCAAGGCATCCCCATCGAGGTGGCAGTGATGTACAACACCGACTATTCGGAAAACATCCACTCCTACGTCAACAATATCAACACCATTGAGGGAGGTACCCACCTGATGGGATTCCGCATGGCCCTTACCCGCACGTTGAAGAAATATGCCGACAACGACCCTGTCATCTCCAAGCAGATAGAGAAAGCCAAGATAGAGATTACCGGTGAGGACTTCCGCGAGGGTCTCACTGCCGTTATCTCCATCAAGGTGGCAGAGCCGCAGTTTGAGGGACAGACGAAGACGAAGTTGGGCAACAGCGAGGTCACCGGTGCTGTGCAGCAGGCTGTTGGCGAGGCTCTCGCCAACTACCTTGAGGAGCATCCCAAAGAGGCCAAGCAGATTTGCGACAAAGTGGTGCTTGCCGCCACCGCCCGCATCGCTGCCCGCAAGGCGCGTGAGAGCGTACAGCGCAAGAACGTGATGTCGGGAGGCGGACTCCCCGGCAAGTTGGCTGACTGCTCCAACAAAGACCCGAAAGAGTGTGAGATATTCCTCGTCGAGGGTGACTCTGCCGGTGGCAGTGCCAAGCAAGGCCGCGACCGCTACACCCAGGCCATTCTCCCCCTCCGCGGAAAGATTCTTAACGTAGAGAAAGTGATGTGGCACAAGGTGTTCGAGAGTGAGTCGGTGATGAACATCATCCAGAGCATCGGCGTACGTTTCGGCGTAGAAGGCGAGGGCGACAAGGAAGCCAACATCGACAAACTGCGCTACGACAAGATTATTATCATGACCGACGCCGACGTCGATGGTTCCCACATCGACACCCTCATCATGACCCTCTTCTATCGTTTCATGCCACGTGTCATCCAGGAAGGGCACCTCTACATCGCCACTCCCCCACTCTATCTCTGCACCTACAAGAACAAGGTGAAGGAATATTGCTACACCGACCAGCAGCGCCAGGCCTTCCTCGACAAGTATGGCGACGGTGTAGAGGGGACAAGTATCCACACCACCCGCTACAAAGGTCTTGGAGAGATGAACCCAGAGCAACTGTGGGACACCACCATGAACCCGGAGACACGTCTGCTGAAACGCGTGAGCATAGAGAATGCCGCCGAGGCCGACGAGATTTTCTCAATGCTCATGGGCGACGACGTGGAGCCGCGCCGCGAGTTCATCGAGGCCAATGCCACCTACGCCAATATCGACGCTTAATATCATACACCATGGGGGCCATCTGGCCCCCATGGTGTTTTTATGATAGTGGCTATAGTACATATAGTAACTATAGTGACGATAGTAACTATAAACCATTAACCCTACAAAAGCCTGTATACACATGAAAAATACGCTTATTGCCCTGTTTCTCACCAGTTTAAGTCTATGTGCCTTTGCGCAGCCACAGCCACCCATGCGTCTGTGGTTCAACCGGCCAGCCGACTATTTCGAGGAGTCGCTGCTCATCGGCAACGGCAAGTTGGGTGCCATCGTCTATGGTGGTGTCGACGACAATACCATCTACCTCAACGACATCACCCTGTGGACGGGCAAGCCTGTCGACCCCAATCTTGATGCCGGGGCGAGCGTTTGGATACCACGCATCCGTGAAGCCCTCTTCCAAGAAGACTATGACCTGGCCGACAGTCTGCAACTCCGTGTGCAAGGTCCCAACTCCCAGTTTTTCCAGCCCCTCGGCACCCTCCATATCCTCGACGACAACCAGGCTGCCATCCAAGGCTACTACCGTGAACTGAGTCTCGACAGTGCCATCTGCCGCGACCAATACACCCGTGGCGGCAAGCGGTTTACGAGAGAATACTTCGCCTCACATCCCGACAAACTCATCGCCATCCGCATCCAAAGCGATGGTCCGGACATCAACTGCCGCCTCACGCTCACCGCACAGGTGCCACACCATTGCAAGGCCAGCGCTCCCGCCAATCAGGTAGGACAACTCACGATGACCGGTCATGCAGTAGGCGATGCCTCGGAGAGCATTCGTTTCTGCAGCATGCTTAAGGCCGAGGCCAGCCAAGGACAGGTGACGGCCACCGACAGCACCCTCACCGTGAAGGGGGCACAACAACTCACACTCTTTTTTGTGAACGAGACCAGTTTCAACGGTGCCTCAAACCATCCCGTGACAGCAGGTGCACCCTATCTCGACAATGCCACCAACGACCTGTGGCACACCGCCAACTATACCTACGAGGAGATGCTTGGCCGACATGTCGACGACTACCGTCAATTCTATACCCGCTCCACCCTGCGGTTAGGCGACTCCGACACCTCCGGCGACCTCGCCATCCCCACCGACATACTGCTCAGGCAATATACCGACAACGACAGCAATAGCCGCTATCTGGAAACCCTCTATTTCCAATTCGGCCGCTACCTGCTTATAGCAAGTTCGCGCACCCCTTCTGTGCCAGCCAACCTTCAGGGCCTATGGACCACCCACCTCTATTCCCCCTGGCGCGGCAACTACACCGTGAACATCAACCTTGAGGAGAACTACTGGCCTGCCGAGGTGGCCAACCTCAGTGAACTCACTACTCCCCTGTGGGGATTCATGGAGTCGCTGGCAGCCAACGGCAGTCATGTGGCACGCAACTACTACGGCATCACCCGTGGATGGTGCTCCAGCCACAACAGCGACATCTGGGCGATGGCCAATCCTGTGGGCGAGAAGCGGGAGAGTCCGGAATGGAGCAACTGGAACCTTGGCGGCGCATGGCTCTCGCAGGCGTTGTGGGAGCACTACCAATACACCCTCGACAAGCAATTCCTCACCCAGACCGCCTACCCTCTTCTTCGTGGTGCCAGCGCTTTCTGCCTCGACTGGCTCATCGACAACCCCAAGCAGCCCGGCGAACTCATCACCGCGCCGAGCACCTCGCCCGAGAACGAATACAAGACTCCTGAGGGCTATCACGGCACTACCTGCTATGGCGGTACTGCCGACCTCGCCATCATCCGTGAACTATTTGAGAACACGCTGGCGGCAGGCCGCATTGTTGGCGGTGACAAGGCATTCCTGAAAGAAGTGGAGAAGAGTCTGCGCCGACTTCACCCCTACACCGTGGGGCATGAAGGCGACATCAACGAATGGTACTACGACTGGGACGACTGGGACCCACAGCACCGTCATCAGTCACACCTCATCGGCCTCTATCCCGGACATCAGATTACCATCGACGGCACGCCACAACTTGCCCGCGCCGCTGTCCGCAGCATGGAAATCAAGGGCGACAAGACCACGGGTTGGAGCACCGGATGGCGTATCAACCTCTGGGCACGCCTGCACAATGCCTCGCAGGCCTACCATATATACAAGAAACTGCTTACCTATGTCTCCCCCGACGGTTACAAAGGTCCCGACCGCCGTCGTTCGGGCGGCACCTACCCCAACCTCCTCGATGCCCATCCACCCTTCCAGATTGATGGCAATTTCGGAGGCACTGCCGGTGTGTGTGAGATGCTGTTGCAGAGTGGCAACGATGAAATAGAGGTGTTGCCCGCCCTTCCCGAGCAATGGTCGTCGGGCGAGGTGAAAGGACTGCGTGCCCGTGGCGGGCACACGGTAGACATCCGTTGGGAGAAGAGCGCTGCCAATGCCGGCCGTCATCAGACCACCGTCATCATCTCCTCGATGCAGAAAGGTAAGATACGTGTAAAATGTGAGGGAGTCACCCGCACGGTGAAGACGAAAGCAGGGGGTACCGTCAGTGTGACCTTCCCCTAAATCTCCCCTACGACCTACGATATTTCGAAGGCGATACCCCCACATGTTCCTTGAAATACTTGCCAAGGAACGACTGGTTGGGGAAGTGGAGCATTTCTGCTATCTCCTTGATGCTCATGGTGGAGTTCTTCAGGAGCACCCTGATTTCCAGCGTCACATAGTGGTCTATCCAGTCATTGGGTGTGCGATGACTCACCTGTTTCACCGTTTCGGAGAGATATTTCGGCGAGATGCACAATTTCGTGGCATACCATCCCACCTTGCGTTCTTGCTTGAAATGTTCTTTCAGCAAGATGATGAAGTCGTTGAAGATGACCTCAGCCCTGGTGCGTTTCGGTTCCGATTGCTTCTTCTGGTAGATTGCGTTGCCGATGTCATACATCATTGCTTTCAGCAGCATGATGGCCAGTTCCTTGCGGAAAAGGTTGTCTTTCTCCTCCACCTTACGGCACAGCATCGAGAAATACTCCATGAAGGTATCGGCTTTCTCCTGGTTGATGTTGAAGACGGGGCGTGAATAAGCAAAGAGGAAGAGTTGCGACATATCGTGCACCTCCTTGATTATTTCAGAAAAGAAATCGTTGGATACCATGATGGCCACCCCCTTGCAGTCACGGCTAAGCATGTAGTTGCCCACCACCTGTCCCTTGTTCACCACTATCACGTCGTTCTTATGCACCATGTGCTCCTTGGTGTCTACGGAATATTGTGCGCTTCCCTCATGGCAGAAAGCCACGAAGAGACAGTCCATCCGTTTCGGATCAGTGGTGAGGGGCACATCCTCGAACGAGCGGAATATCACCAGTTCATCTTCGATATACAAACAATCGCTGTGAACAGACTTTGCCTGTGGCACATTCACGTCAACGTAGTGTATCTTTTCCATGATAGTTATTTTTTTATTCTTAAGGCTCTATATGTTCTAGATATTCTAGATATTCTAGATATTCTAGATATTCTAGATATTCTAGATGTTCTAGATTTCCAAAAGGGCGGTGGCGGTGGCCTCCAGTTCGTCGTACCACTCCTGTCCGAAACGCCTAACGAGAGGGTCTTTGAGAAACTTGTAGATGGGCAGGCCGAGTTGGTTGCCCAAGGTCACGGCATCACGACAAACTGTCCATTCATTGTAGTTAAGTCCGATGAGGCCACCCGACAATTTCTTCTCACGTATAGGGTAGAGCGCGCAACTGATAGGCTTACAGAACCGAGTCTTCCCACTACGGTATGCCTTTTCGAGTGCACACAGGCAGGTGCCGTTACTGTCGTAGCATGTGAACACACAGTCGCGCCCATTCACGATGCTCGTCACCAGGTCGCCCTCGCTGTCGATGTATGCCACCCCCTGCTTGTCGACCACCGTCTGTGCCGATGCCGAGAGGTCGGGCCACACCGTTTCCAGGCTGTCCTCAATTGCCGCCACCTCGTCAAGGGTGACAGGAGCCCCGGCATCGCCCTCCACGCAACACTGTCCCTTGCACGCTTTCAGGTCGCAGCAGAAATTACGGGTAAGGATATCCGGCGAGAGGAGCACATTGCCCACCTGTACGATGGGAATCATTCGTTTTTCGTTGTCCATGAGCCTACCAGTGGATGGGTGACAGTTGATGAGCCGCGAGGAATGCGTTGGCCTGTGAAAAATGGTGGTTGCCGAACCATCCGCCCCTGTTTGCCGAGAGCGGCGAAGGATGCACCGACTGCAGCACGAGGTGCTTCGAGCGGTCGATAAGTGCCGCCTTGCTCCGCGCGTAGCCTCCCCAGAGGATGAAGACGAGGTGGTCGCGGTGGTCGCTGAGCGCCTTGATAGCAGCGTCGGTAAACGTCTCCCATCCCTGCCGTTGGTGGCTGGCTGCCTGGTGTGCCCTCACGGTGAGTGTGGCATTGAGCAGCAGCACCCCCTGTTCTGCCCACCGGGTGAGGTTTCCCGAGGAAGGCATAGGCTGATGGAGGTCGAGTTCTATCTCCTTGAATATATTGATGAGCGATGGTGGCATAGGTATACCCTCGGGCACTGAGAAACTCAGTCCCATGGCCTGTCCCGGTTCATGGTAGGGGTCTTGTCCGATAATCACCACCTTCACTTTGTCGAACGGGCAGAGGTTGAAGGCGTTGAAAATCAGCCTTCCCGGCGGGTAGCAGGCAAATTGTGCATACTCCCGTTTCACCATCTGCACCAGGTTGGCGAAATAAGGTTTTTCAAATTCCGCCGCGAGGTGCTGTTTCCACGATTCTTCTATCTTTACATCCATAGGGGTGAGCATATAAAAAGTCCCCTCCCGGGCTCCCCCGGAGGAGGGGGGAAGGGGGAGATAGGGAAAACCTCCCCGGAGGAGCCGTATGGGAGAGGATATGGTTAGTCGATGATGAGGTTCTCGCCGGTCATGTCGGAGGGCTGCTCCAGTCCCATGATATGCAGGATGGAGGGAGCCACGTCGGCCAGACGACCATTCTTCACCTTCGCGCTGTTGTTGTCGGTGACATAGATGAACGGCACGGGGTTGAGTGAATGTGCGGTGTTGGGTGTACCGTCCTCGTTAATGGCATTGTCGGCATTGCCATGGTCGGCAATGATAATGGCCTCATAACCAGCGGCCTTTGCTGCCTCTATCACCTCCTGCACACAGTGGTCCACTGCCCATACTGCCTTGGCGATGGCGTTGTACACACCAGTGTGTCCCACCATATCACCATTGGCGAAGTTCACCACGATGAAGTCGTATTTCTCCGTCTTGATGGCCTCTACGAGTTTGTCTTTCACCTCGTAGGCGCTCATCTCCGGTTTCAGGTCATACGTCGGCACTTTCGGTGATGGCACGAGGATACGGTCTTCGTTGTCGTAGGGAGCCTCTCGTCCGCCATTGAAGAAGAAGGTGACGTGAGCATATTTCTCTGTCTCTGCAGTATGCAACTGTTTCTTACCGAGTTTAGAGAGATATTCTCCGAGCGTATCTTCCACGTTTTCTTTTGGGAAGAGGATGTGCACGCCCTTGAAGTTGGCATCGTAGGGAGTCATGCAGTAATACTGCAGTCCGGCGATGGTGTGCATGCCCTGTTCAGGCATGTCTTCCTGGGTGAGCACATGGGTGAGTTCCTTTGCGCGGTCGTTGCGGAAGTTGATGAATATCACCACGTCGCCCTCCTGGATGGTGCCGTCTACAGTAGCGTTGTTGATGGGCTTGATGAACTCATCGGTCACACCCTCGTCGTAACTCTCCTGCATAGCCTGTACCATGTCCTGGGCCTGTTTGCCCTTACCCTCCACGAGCAGGTCGTAGGCCTCTTTCACACGCTCCCAGCGCTTGTCGCGGTCCATGGCATAGAACCGTCCCACGATAGAGGCGATGGCAGCATCGTTGGCCCGACACACCTCAGTGAGTTGGCTGATGAAACCTATGCCGCTCTTCGGGTCGGTATCGCGTCCGTCCATGAAACAGTGCACAAAGGTATTCTTCAGTCCATATTCCTTGCCGATTTCCACGAGGCGGAACAGATGGTCGAGTGAGGAGTGCACACCGCCATCCGAAGTCAGGCCCATCAAGTGAAGGCGCTTGCCGGTCTCCTTGGCGTAGGAGTAGGCACTCACCACTTCAGGATTGCGGAGTATAGAGCCGTCCTTGCAGGCGCGGTTGATTTTCACAAGGTCCTGATAGACCACGCGTCCGGCACCGATATTCAGGTGTCCCACTTCGGAGTTGCCCATCTGTCCGTCGGGCAGACCTACGTCCTCGCCCGATGCCTGCAGTTGTGAGTGTGCGCTCACGGCGTTCAGATAGTCGAGATAGGGTGTGGGTGTGCGGTAGATGACGTCACCCTCGCCTTTTTTACCGATACCCCATCCGTCGAGTATCATGAGTAATGCTTTTTTTGCCATAATATATGATGTTTTTGTTATTGTGTCGTTATCACTGATTGCGGTCTGCAAAATTAGTGAAAACTGAGCGGAAAGCAAAACAAAATCCAAAGTTTTTTACCCCAGCACGGTGACCTGTCAGAGTTTGCCACTACCCTCATTTCCCCCATACACAAAAAAACCGCCCCGAAGGGCGGTTCATACTATCCATTTCTGCGTTAACCAATCTCTATGGCTCTTGCCACTTTTACCTTTGTCTCCTCAATCTTCGGCAGGTCGATGGTAAGGATGCCGTCGTTGACCTTAGCACCGATTTTCTCCTTGTCGACGTCATCGGGCAGGATGAGTGCCTGCTCATATTTCGTGTAAGAGAACTCGCGGCGCAGGTAGTGCATCTTCTCGTCGTCTTCCTTCTTCTCATTCTTCTGTTCCATCTTGATGATGAGGTTGCCCTCATCGTTGATGTTCACAAAGAAGTCCTCCTTCTTCAGCCCCGGCGCAGCCACTTCGACCACGTATTTGCTTTCGCTCTCCTTCACGTTGATGGCGGGTGCGGTGGTAGATGTCTTCGGCATGCTGAGACCCACATTCATCAAGTCATTGAACAACTCCGGTAACCAATAATTTCCACTTCTCATAACTTAAATCTCCTATTATTAAAAAAATTGTTGATATGCTGTTTTCGGAAGCCCCGGTATTCACCTCGGCTCTCGTCTATCATTATGCAACCTACGTGCCATGCTGATTTTGTATGTCATTTTGTCATAACAACGTGTCAAAATGTCAAAAATCTATAAAACAAGGCAAACAATTCTGCATTTCATAACTAAAACGAGAATAAATGACTAACTTCGCAGCACAAAAAAGGAATCTATCATGAGAAAGAATACCACTATCATCACACGGATGTCATCAACATTGCGGCAGGGCCTCCTCGTGGCTGTTGCCTCCATCTTCTCATGCTGCGTGGGCAATGCCCAGGGCGGCAACGAGAGTACAGTAGAGCCAGCAGAGCCTCAGGAGCACCAGGTGACGCTGCTCTTCGGCGGCGACATCATGCAGCACGAGCCACAGATCAAGGCGGCACGCACCGCCAACGGCACCTACGACTACAGCGGTGTGTTCGACTACATGGCACCCGAGATACAGCGTGCCGACATCGCCATTGCCAATTTCGAGGTGACACTCGGCGGGCCTCCATATAAAGGCTACCCGCAATTCTGCGCCCCCGACGAGTATCTCCAGGCTGCCATCGACTGTGGCTTCGACGTGCTCACCACGTGCAACAACCACAGCGTGGACACCTATGCCCGTGGCATCAACCGCACCATACAGATGATGGACTCTCTTGGCGTGAAACACCTCGGCACCTACCGCAACGCTGCGGAGCGCGAGGCGCTATACCCGTTCATCATCGAGCACGACAGCATACGTATCTGCCTGCTCAACTACACCTACGGCACCAACGGCATACGCATCCCCGAACCCTGTGTGGTGAACCTCATCGACACAGCGGTCATCGCCCGCGACATTGCGAAAGCGAAGAGCATGAACCCCGACGTCATCATCTGCATGCCACACTGGGGCGACGAATACGTTCTGCTGCCCAACAAAGGACAGCGTGACCTTGCCGATTGGCTCTTCGCCCACGGTGTTGACCACATCATCGGTGGTCACCCCCATGTGGTGGAGCCTATTGAGGTAAGGGAACAAGGCGGCGAAAAGCACCTCCTCGCCTACTCTCTCGGCAACTTCGTCTCGAACCAGTCGCGGCCGAACACCGACGGCGGTACGATGGTGCGCATGACGCTCACCAAGCGCGACGGCCGCACCACCCTCACCGACTGTGGCTACAACCTCTATTGGGTATCGAGACCCGTCACCTCTGGCCGGCGCCAATACCGAGTGCTGCCTGCCGGTTATCCTGCCGACAGCCTCAACGCTACCGAGCGTGCGAAACGCGACACTTATCTGAAGAACACCCGCGCGCTCTTCGCCAAACACAACAAAGGTATCGAGGAATATATCGTAGAAGTGGCAGAAAAAAGCCATTAACAGCCTAAAAATCAGATAAAAACGTATGATAAAACGCAAAAAAGTGGCAATGTGTATTGCCACTTTGTTTTTTTTTCCTATATTTGTGGCTGAATTATATGTGAACACCAGCCTCTTCGTGAAGAAAAGGTTGCTTTTTTGGAAATGTAGAAAAGGAAAACATCAATAAAACCATAAACAATCATGACAAGAAAACTACATTTATTCATTACAATGCTGCTATGCGCAGTATTCGGAGTGGTGCAGGCACAGCAAGTGTCACTCGACTTCTCCACAAACGATTGGGGACTCCCAGAAGGAAGTGCCAACAAACTCACTGAATCAAAACCTTTTACCAACAGCGATGGCTACACAGTGACCCTGCAAGCCGCCGATGGTTACTATTTCAACACTCAAGGATACCTCATGCTGGGCAAAGCGGGGTCCACCCTTACCCTGCCCGCCTTCACTTTCAAGGTTTCCAAGATTGCTGTAGTAGGTAACAGCGCGGCTTCCGGAAGTGTAGAACAAAACATTTTCGTAGGTGAGGAAGAAGTGAGCACCAAGACTGTTGGTGCCAAAGGCACTAACGAATATGTCATTGCCTCAGATAAACGTGCAGTTGGCACCATATACACGCTAAAGGTGCTCAGTGCCCACAACACCCAAATTACCCAAATCAAGATTTACAAGGAAGGCGAAGAGGGCAAGAGCGATCCAAACTTGTCATTCAGTGTCAGTTCTGCCACTGCCACCCTCGGGCAAGACTTCACCGAGCCTACGCTTACCAATGGCGGCGACGGCGCCGTGACCTACCAATCCGAAAGCACCGAGATAGCCACTGTGAACGCCACAACGGGTGAAGTTACTCCCATTGCTGTGGGAACCACCAAAATCACAGCCACATCGGCAGAAACGTCCAATTACATTTCCGGTACTGCCAGTTACACGTTAAAAGTGCAGGAAAAGCCAGTAACCAGTGACAAAACTTTCGACTTTACTGGCACCAACGACTACGGCACAGGCCTGACGCCCTCTAACGGAAGCGACTATATCTATGAAGAAAAAACATGGACATCGGGCGACGTGACCCTTGTCACATCAGGAAGATACCGCTGGTGGCTAGCCGACGCAGGCAACGACCTTCGATTCTACTCCCAGAAAGATGAGAATGACAAAGAGACCACGAAGATGGTCATCAGCGTGCCCAGTGGCTACACCATCACGAAAATCGAGATTACCGGAGGACAGCAATTCTCCTACACCGGCGACGAAGGTAGTTACTCAAGCGGCAAATGGGAAGGCAGTGCCAATAGCGTGACACTTACCTACGCCAGTACCAGCGCAGTCAAAGTAAAGACCATCGACGTGACCTATTCACAAGGCGGTGACAATCCTCCACCAGAAACGGTATTTAACAGCATTGCTGAAGTCATTGAAAAGGGAGGCTCGGGCAAACTGAAGTTCAACAACGTTCAAGTGCTCTATGTCAACGGCAATGACATGTTTGCGAAAGACAATACGGGTGCCATCGACTTCTACTTTGATAAGGCAGACGGTTTCAACTATACGGCCGGACAAAAACTCAACGGCACCGCCGTCGTCACTTACAAAGCCTACAACGAGATGCCTGAGATTACCGCTGTGACTGATGTCAGTCTCACCGCTACCAGCGGCACAGTAACTCCCGTTACCATCACTGCTGCAGCCAACCTGCCTGACTATGTCTGCCAGTTGGTGAAAGTGTCGGGCAAATTCAAGAAAGAGGGCAACAACACCTACCTTACCGACGGTACCAACTCCGTACTGATTTACAACAAGTGGAAACTCGACGATATAAACCTTGGACAGGTAGTGGAAGGCAGCGAGGGAACTGCTACAGGTATTGTCGTCACCTACAAGAGCAACAACCAAATCATCTACGAGATCGCTCTCACTGCACTCGAATATGAATCGGCAGGCCTTATCGACCCGCAACTCTCCTTCGATCCCGCCGGACCGTTCGAAATCACCTTCGGTGAGGACTTTGACGAGCCGACCCTCTTGGCCGCACCAGACTTTGACTTTGGAATAGTGAAGTATTCCAGCAGCAACACCTATGTGGCTACGGTGGATGAGGCTACGGGCAAGGTGGAAATAATCGGTTCCGGCACCACCACCATCAAGGCCACCTCTGAGGCTAACGAAGAATTCCTTGCAGGTTCTGCTTCTTATACGCTCACCGTGAACAAAGCACCGGTACAGCCTGGCACCGACAAGTTCGTGTATGTAGCCGATGCATCGACACTGGCTGCTGGCGACGTGATTATCCTCGTGGGCACCAACACTATCGGCGAAACCGAGACGACCTATGCCATGTCCGACCAATCGGGCAACTTCCGCATCACCGAGGTGGTGACACCCGAGAGCGATGGCTCTATTTTCCCCAACAGTTATGTACAGCAGATTACTCTCGAAGGTGCTGCTGATGCCTGGTACCTGAACGTAGGCGACAACCAGTACCTCTACGCCTGCTCCAGCAAATCCAACTACATGAAGACTGGCACTAAGGAGGATGCCGGCGACAACGCCAAGGCCCAAATTACTATTGAGGAAGGAGTTGTCGATGAAGAAACCCAGGCAACAGGGTTGCTAACCACCATCCTGTTCCAGGGCGAGAACACCCGCAACGACATCCGCTTCAACTACAATGACGGCAATACTCCGCGTTTCGCCTGCTACGACCATGACAAGACCAAAACACCAAGGGTGAAAATCTACCGCAAGGTGAAGAGCGGCTCCCTCCTGGGCGATGCCAACAACGATGGTAAGATTAATATTTCGGATGTAACTGCTATCATCAACTACATGCTGGGCTACGACCCCACACCATTCAACTTCGACAACGCCAATGTGAAAAAAGACGAATACATCAACATACAGGATGTAACAGGAGTCATCAACATTCTTTTGCAATAATCGTTCACGGCATACCCTATCCCACTCCCGCCTCCCACCTAGGAGGCGGGAGATTTTTTTGCAAAAACGGGGTAAAATCCAAAAAAACACGTCTTTTTTAACAAGGTATAATTATTTTTTTTATATCTTTGTGACGTAATATGCCCTAAGCAATCATCAACCTTGAGATTATTCATCAACACACTAATATTTATGAAACAAAATCTACGATTACTACTACTGACACTGCTATGCGCAGTGGTTACAGGAGTCTGGGGACAGACTACTGTCGCCGAAGGCACCTTCGATGGGAAAAACGGGAACTATACTACAGGATGGACTACTACCGGAACGGGAGTAAGCCGCTCAGACTGTATCGTCATCGGTAAAGACGAGAATATCACCTCTCCCGCCCTTGACCTCTCAGGCTACACAAAAGTGAAGATACGGTTCAAAGGCCGCCGCTTTGGTTCATTGTCAGGCAGCAAGGCCACTGTTGACGCTTCGATAGGAAGCGAGTCGATGGGTACTATCGACATTACAAGTGGTTCTGTCGGTGACGTTCCTGGCGACATTGAGTTCGTGCCGACCTCAGACATGACCGCCGCCCAACTGGTATTCACCTGCACCAATGCCACAAGTGCTGGCAGCACCCATGGCGCAGGCATCAACACCATCACCATTCTTGGCTACACCAGTTCGGATGTAGAGGTTGCAGCCCCTGTGTTCAGTCCCGAGCCCGGTGCCGTTGTGGCTGGCACCACCATCACCTGCTCCACTGAGACCGAGGATGCCACCATCTACTACACCACCGATGGCAGCACCCCCGATGAGGACAGCGATGAATTCCCCGCAGCAGGCGTGGAGATTGACGAAGCCACCACCTTCAAGGCCATTGCCATCGACGCTGCCGGCAACAGCAGCGACGTGACCACCGCCGCCTATACCATCAAGGTGACTGCTCTCACCACAGTGAGCAACAAGACATGGGCCTTTGGCGCAGACCAGTACAATGCCGACTACACCAACAACAATATCGTGGACAACATGGAGGTTTGCGCCGGTGTCACGAAGAGCAAGAAGAATGCCGGATATCTGGAAATTGACGGTACCATGGCCACAACAAGGCTGCAAGTAGCCGTAGACAAATGGCTGCACGTAAAGGTGGCCGCTGGCAGCAGGGTAACTTTCTATGTCAGTTCATCTGGCAGTGCTGCAAGAACGGTTAATATCACTACCGATGCTGAAGGCACGGATATCTTGGGCACGCTGAATATCGAAAAGGGCAGTGACAACTACAAGCCCTATTACTATGACTACTCCGGTACCACGGATAAAGACATCTATTTCTATGTAGCCGGTGGCGGACAATGCCATGTAGTGGGTGCGAAAGTGGCACCCATGCCCGACGTTGCAGCCCCGACATTCGATCCCGAAGGCGGTGAATACACAGAGGCACAGTCGGTGACCATCTCCTGCGCTACCGAAGATGTCGACATCTTCTACACCCTCGACGGCACTGAGCCCACCGACGAAAGCGATCTCTATAGCGGTGCTATTACCATCAGTGAAACCGCCACACTTAAGGCTATTGCCTACAATGCCGATGGAGAAAGCAGTGAAGTGACTTCTGCCACCTATACCATCACTGCGCCCGCTACCGCTGCCAACATCGCTGAATTCAAGGCATTAGACGACGGTACGGTGGCCACACTGACGTTGACCAATGCCCAGGTGCTGTTCGCCCAAGGCAACAACATCATCGTAGCCGACGCATCGGGTGGCATTGTCTTCTTCAGAACCAACCTGGGCTACGAACAGTGGGATGTGCTCAATGGCACCATCAAGGCCGAGTACACCTTGTATAACGGCATTCCAGAACTGACTGCTGTGGAAGAGAGCAATATCACCGTAACGGTAGGCGAGGAAACCGAACCTACAGAATTTGCCGCTGCCGACGCCATCGAGGCCAACATCTGCCGTTATTACACCAAGATGAGTGAGGTGAAACTTGCTGCCGGCTCGAATGCCAAATCATTTACCGCCACCCTGTCCGACGGCTCCACCTTCGCAGTGTACAACCAATTAGGAGTTGAACTCACTACCCCGACAGAAGGCACAGTCTACAACGTATATGGCGTACTGGGACGTTATAACAAAAACCTCCAGTTCTGGCCCATCGCCGACTTTGAGGTGGCAGAAACCAAGGCTGACCCCGAACTGGCCTTTGACCCAACGACAGTTGAATTGAATGTAGGTGAGACTGCCAATGTCACTTTCAGCAATCCTAACGACCTCGATGTAGAGTTCACCAACGAAGATGAAACCGTAGCCACCTATGCCAACGGTGTCGTAACAGCCCTTAAAGCGGGAACCACCACCATCACTGCTACCAGCGAAGAAACAGAATTGTATAAAGCAGGTGAGGTTGTTCTTACCATCACCGTTACCGAAGGTTCTGCTACCGATGAGGGCTACTTTGTCAAGGTCACTGCAGACACAGACCTCACGTCGGGCACTTACCTGATTGTGTACGAGGACGGTTTACTTGCTTTCGACGGTTCACTTGGAACTCTCGATGCTACTCAAAACACCATCTCTGTCACGATTTCCGACGATATGATTCCAAGAACTCAAGCCACTGATGCCGCTACATTTACCATTGATGTTGAAGAAGGTACCATCTTGAGCAAGTCGGGATTTTATATCGGCAAGACAGCAGATTCTAACGGAATGGATGTGACCGATGATGAAGAAAAAGCCTACACCAATACCATTTCTATTGATGCTGACGGCAATGCCAATATCAAGGGCAGCGGCGGTGCATACCTGAGATACAATGCCACAAGTGGTCAGGAGAGATTCCGTTATTACAAGAGCGCGTCATATACTTCCCAGAAAGCCATCCAACTTTACAAACTCGTAGAGCCAGAGGCCACTTCCATCATGGTGGACATCACTCCTGTGGGATATGCTACGCTCTACTACAGCGACAAGAACCTTATCGTTCCAGAAGGCGTTGTGGCAAAGAGGTATGGATTGAATAGCAACAATGAACTGGTAGAAATCACTCCTGCCCTTGAAGCCGGTGAAACCATACCATCGGATAATGCAGTAGTGCTTGAGGCAACAGCATCTATTGAGGAAACCACAACCTTCGAGTTTGTTATAGATGACAGTCAGACAATTTCCATGGATTCAGAATGGTCCAATAACCTCCTCCGTGGTTCTGACGAGCCAACCATGACCAACGAGATTGTTGAGGGCGACAACCTCTACTACGTACTGAGCACCGACAAGAACGGTGAGAACGTGGGCTTCTACTGGGGAGCCAAGAAAGGCGCAGCATTCATGAATGGCGCCCACAAGGCCTTCCTTGCCATTCCGAAGTCGAGTGGTGTGAATGCCTCATCGTTTGTCTTCGACGAACTCACGGGCATCCGTGCCATCACCATAGAAAACGCCGAGGGTGCCGAAGGTGTCTACACCCTCTCTGGCATGCGCATCGACGGCAAGCAGTTGCCGAAGGGTATCTACATAGTGAACGGAAAGAAAATGGTCATCAAATAATGTAAGGAGGAACGCAACATGAAAAAATACATCATTCCCGAGACAATGGTCGTTGTGACCGATGAAGAGTTGATGCAGATAGGAATCCATGAATCCTTAGCCGGTGGTGGCCAGTTGAGCAACGAAGGCCTCTTCGACGACATGGACGATGGTCTAGACAACACGTTCCAAAAGACGTATCACGTTTGGGACGAAGAGGAAGAAGCCCGATAAGCCCATGTTCCATCACATAAAAAACCGTTCCCCTGTGCTGGGGAGCGGTTTTTTATGCTTGAAATTCAGGAGTTAGACGGGGGTTAAGCCCTTATTACCTTTTACTCACTGACTGTGGTCTTGATACGGCCATTCTCGTCGATGTCGAGGGCGAGGACCTTGAGGCTGCGAAGCCATGTGACATCGTTGGAGGGCACGCAGTCGTGGTGGAAGAGATACCACTTGCCCTTGTACTCCACGATGCTGTGGTGTGTGGTCCATCCTACCACCGGTTCGAGGATAACGCCCTGATAGATGAACGGGCCGTAAGGATTGTCGCCCACTGCATAGCACAGATAATGGCTGTCGCCCGTGCTGTAGGAGAAGTAATACTTACCGTTCATCTTATGCATCCACGATGCCTCGAAGAAACGGTGCGGGTCACCGGCCTTCAGCGGCTCACCATTCTCATCGACGATAACCACGGGGCGTGGAGCCTCGACAAACTGCAATACGTCATCGGACATACGAGCCACGAAACTCGACAGTGCCGGTGCGTCGGCAGGAGCGAAGAGTTCGGTCTTCCTGTCGGAGGCATGGCCAATGTCGACATACCCCTCTGGAGCCTGTGCACTGTCGGGGAGACCTATGGGAGCATAGGGCGCAGCAAGGGGCACATGCCACTGCAACTGTCCACCCCACAGACCACCATAATAGCAGTAGACCTGTCCGTCGTCGTCCTTGAACACACATGGGTCTATGCTCTGTGCGCCGCGGATGGGCATGGGCTGCGGTACAAACGGACCTTCGGGCTTATCTGCCACAGCAACACCGAGGTTGAACACACCATTGTAGTCTTTTGCGGAAAAGACGAGATAGTACTTGCCGTTTTTCTCCACTACGTCGTTATCCCACATCTGTTTCTCTGCCCAGGGCACCTGGTCGACGTCGAGCACTACGCCGTGGTCGGTCACCTCGCCCTCCATCACGTCGTCCATGGAGACCACGTGATAGTCGCGCATCTGGAAGTGTCCGCCGTCGTCATCGAAACTCTCGCCGCTCTCACGGTCGTGTGAGGGATAGACATATAGACGTCCGTTAAACACATTGGCCGCAGGGTCGGCCATATAATCCTTCGGGAAAAGATACCTTGATTTTGCCATGATAAAATGATTATTTGTAGAGTTTGATAATTTCGTTGACCACGGGTTTCGTCTTATACTGGCGGTCGAAGAGCAACGGGTAATTGGTACGCCCCTTGATGGGCCACCCATTGAGCCATGAACCACCGTCGCTGATGCCCCACAAATTGATACGGCTAATCTGCTCACGGTGTTTGTAGTAGATTCTGAACAGGTCCATCCACCGTTTCTCCAGTTCCTTGGCCTTGTCGGCAGGCAGCCCGTTCACATAAGGATTGTATTTCTGCTGGAACTCGAAATTCTGCTCCACGCTAGCACCGCCGAACCCTTGCGGGTTGGGCAACACGTTCAAGTCCAACTCAGTAATCATCACCTTCACTCCACAGGCAGCGAAGGCATCTATCGATTTCTCATACTCCTCGAGGTTGGGATAGTCCAAGCCATTATGGCTCTGCATACCCACGCCGTCGATGCGCAGTCCCTTCTCCTTCAGTCTCTTCACCAGTCGGCATACGGCATCGCGCTTGGCAGCCCCTGCCATGGAGTAGTCGTTGTAGTAGAGTTCGGCATCGGGGTCTGCCTCATGGGCAGCACGAAAAGCGATTTCGATGAACTCCTCACCCAAGAGGTTGTAGAAGGGAGACTTGCGGAAGGAGCCGTCGTCCTCGATGGCCTCGTTGACCACATCCCAACCATGCACCTGCCCCTTGTAATGCCCCACAACCGTCTTGATATGCTTGATCATACGTTCACGCAGCACTTCCTTGGAAGCAGGAGAGGCGGCATAGCCATTGGTAAACATCCAGTCGGGTGCCTGCGAATGCCACACCAGACAATGTCCGATGACCTTGAGGTGGTGCTGCTGGCAGTAGTTGACAAACTTGTCGGCCACACGGAAGTCGAAGATGCCCTCGGCAGGAGCCAGCACCTCGCTCTTCATACAGTTCTCCGCCACGGCGCAATTGAAATGGCGGTCGATGACGGCGTCAGCCTCTGGTACCTGCCCGTCGCTCTGCCATTGGTTGATGGCTGCTCCGATAAGGCAATACTTACCCAAAGCATCCTTCAACCCCTGAGCATGGGCGGCGAAGGCAGACACCAGCAGCAAAGCCGCTATAAAGAAACGTCTTGTCATGGTCTTGCTACATTATTATTCTTCCTCTGCAGCGGCACGAGCCTCGATGGCCTTGTTGATTTCGTCAATCTTCTCGTCGCTCAATTCATACTTCGAGATAATGAATATGGCGAGCAAGAGCAGGATGGCAGGAATCACACATACCAGCCAAAGGATACCCTCCTCGGCAAGAGGAGTCTGGTCGATGACCTTGCTATTGTAGCCTACGTATGCCAGGACAGCCGGACCTACGATGCTACCGAAAGTCATACCGGCCTTGAAGAACAGACCAGTCAGGGCATTCACGATACCGGAGATGCGTCGGCCTGTAGTGTACTCACCATAGGAAATAACCTCAGGCACCAGAGCCCACATATAACCAGTGGCCACAATCACACCGGTGCTCTTGATAAACTGAGCCACATAGATCATCATCATGCTCGGATGCTCCATCTTCGAGATGAAATAGAGCATTGCCATGCCGAGGATGGCGGCACCAAGGAAGATATAGAACATGTTTTTCTTACCCACCATGCGCTTGAACCACGGTACGAGCGGCATGAACAAGAATGCAGGAATCGAACCCAAAGCCATAAAGACCGACAGTTCCTGTGCAGAACCATGCAGGTTGCTGTTCATAAAATAGGCTCCTGCGGCGTTACCCACCGACATCATTGCGAAGGCGGTAATGAAGAAGAAGGCGAGCACTCGCAACGGACGGTTGCGGAGGAACTCCATCCAAAGGTCGCTCACCTTCACCGTCTCTGTGGCTTTGGCGTCCATAACGACACGCTCCTTACACTGTGAGAAACAGAACAGGAGCAGGCAGAAGCCCACGATGGCATAGATGGTCATCGTAGTAAACCATGCCGACGGGTTTTTAGGAAGACTGTCGGACGGTGCCCCTGCTATCAGGGCAATGAAGAGCGGCAGACCAGAGTTCACTGCCAGACCACCGAGGTTGGCCATGAACATACGCACCGAGGTGAGGATAGTGATTTCGTTGGTGTCGCGTGTCAGCGAGGAGTTCAGCGCTCCGTACGGCACATTGATGAACGTATAGAGCAACTGCATAGAGATATAGGTGACATACGCATAGATCAGTGATGGTGCGAAGCCATTATAGAAGCACAGGATGGCGAATCCCGAGAGAGGGATACCCACATAGAGCAGATAGGAACGGTATTTACCGTAACGCGGGTTGCTCTTGTCGATTAACGCGCCCACGATGGGGTCCCAAATCACGTTTGCCACGTTGCCCACAAGGAACATGACAGCCACAGCCGACGGAGTAAGTCCGTAGATGTCGGTGTAGAAGAACAGCAGGTAAGTGCAAATCACCTGGAAAATCAGGTTCTGTGCCAGGTCACCCGAGCCGAAGCCGATGCGCTGCAGCCAAGACAGTTTGTAAAAGCCTTTGGATTCGTTTTGATTCATGATTGTTATGGTTTTTAATTATTGAATGATCGTTATAAGGTTTTTAGGGTCGTCAGGGACTTTAGGGGTTTTAAAGTCCTAAGAAGAACTTTGCGGCATATTCGCCCATCACCTGGTAGCCACGGGCGTTGGGATGGAGCCAGTCTTCCTGCAGGTCCTCGCGGAGTTGAGAGGGAATGGCGGGGTCGCGCATTGCCGCATCGAAATCGATAAAGCCATCGGCCTCCTTGTTGGTGCGTATCCACTGGTTCACCGTCTGGCGGGCAGCCTCTTTGAAGAAACTGTCGTCGTAGAAACACTTGCCGAAAGGCGTGATAGTAGCGAGATAGACCTTCAGACCACGGTCGTGCGCCTTGGTCATCATCTCCTGGAAGGCGCTGATGAGTTCCTGTGCCATCTGCTCGCTGCGCCCCTTGCTGCCGCCGATGTCGTTGATGCCCTCGTAGATAACGACAGCGGTGACCCCTTCCTGGGAGAGGACATCACGGTCGAAGCGTTTCAAGGCAGGCTCACTCAATCCGCCCCGCACCACGCAATTGCCGCCGATGCCGAGGTTGAGTACCCCATATTCCTTACCGTTGGCAGCCGCCAGCATATTCGCCATGATGTCGGGCCAGCGGTTCTGCAAATTGGTAGTGGAGCCCCGGCCGTCGGTGATAGAGTTGCCGATGATGGCAATGCACTCCTGTCCGTGGCGTGGCACATCAATGGCAGCGATGCTGTACCAATGGTCGACACGCTCCGACACGGCGAACGAAGTCTTCGGCTTCGCCTCTCCGCTGATGATGTATGACGTGGTGCGCGAGCCGCGGTGCGAGGTAGCATTGACGGGAGTTGCCCCATAGTTGATGGTCACGGCAAGTCGCTGGAGGGGTTTGAGGGTGTAGGCACACACATCGCTCACAGCACATTCTCCCGGCTGGATGGTAACAGCGCGCTTACCGCCAAACGACAGATAGCGTGCCGTCTTCCGCACGATGTCGCAGGAGTCGAGGGCATCGGCGATGAACACCGACTTGATCTCCACCGGTTCCTTACTGAACTCGTTCGAAAGGCGCAGGCGCAAGCAATCTGCCCCCACCGACACCTTCACCACCTCGCGCAGCGCACGGTTGGTAAGTGGCGAAGCGGGCATGTCGCCCTTTCCTGTAAACTCTGCCGCAGCAGCCCATGTGCCCACCCAACTCTGTTGGGCGTGTGACAGCAGGGCAAACCCGAGGGCAAGCATTGTCAACAAATATGCTTTTCTTCTCATATAACCAAAGTATTATATTTCACGACAAACGACATATGCCCACATCGGAGAAGGCTTTCCCACTCCGCCAAGGCATATATCACACTTAAGTACATTTTTTTGCAAAAATAGTCGAAATATCGGAAAAAAGCAAAAGAAAACGTATCGTATATTTTTCTTATTGTTGCAAACAACCAGGAATTTTGGGAGTGATGGGATTTTTATAGGAACTATAGGGACTATAGGAACTATAGAACTCTATAGTACAATAGAGGGCTATAAACAAATGGTGGGTACGCAGTCATTGATTTCCACGGGCAAGATGTCGACGTGGGCATCATCGGCAGAAAGGCGCAGCACCACCACTGCGGCCTTGGAATGCTGGGGCTTGCGCAGGTCGAAGATGAAGTTGCCTATGCTGTAGAAGATGTGTTTTCCATGATATACCTCGACATCCTGCAAAGTGTGCGGGTGGTGCCCAACCAGAAGGTCGGCACCGGCATCGATGAGACGATGGGCATCGGCCACCTGCTGCAGCAACGGATGCATGGTATTCTCACCGCCCCAGTGCAGTGACACCACGATATAGCATGAGGGGTCGTCGGCGCGCAACCGCCTCACCCGAGCCAGCAACGCATCGAAACTCTCCTGACTCACGCAGGGCCGTGAAGGCAGGTAGGCGTAGTTTTCGAGGGCGAGGCGCAGCGAAGCGACCATCCACACTTTACGCGGTGCTTCGGCGAGCAGCACGGGTTGTGCTGCCTCGTCCATTGTTGCCCCGGCACCTATGGGCACCATGCCCGCCTCGGCAACCCTCCTGCGGGTGTCGATGAGTCCGTGCCGCCCCTGGTCTACGGTGTGGTTGTTGGCCATGTTGAGATGCGTGAAGCCATGCTGCCGGAGCACCGGCAGACACTCTGGGTCACCACGGAAGATATACATCTTCTGCATGGGTGTGCGGATATCGGTAACGGGGCACTCCAAGTTGCCCACCACCACGTCGCTATGGGCAAAAAGCGAATCGACCGATGGCGAGAAGAGACTCTCCACGCCATCGGTCGAAATTTTCACGCGTACGCCACGGTCGAGCAGCACGTCACCGGTGAAGGTGACAGTGAGCGTGTCGGTGGCCTGCACCTGCAAGCCCACGACGAGTGTGAACGTGAGCCACCATCTGCGCATCAGCACCCTGAGCCATAGAACACCGTCTCGTTGTCGGCAGGTTTCTGGTCGATGGGCACAATGATTTCATCCATCCACGAGGGCTTGCCCGTATTGGGATATTGCTTCAGTTTCTCCTGCCACTCCTCGTCAGTCATTCTTTGTTCGCCGACCGGCCGTTTGAACTCCCTATAAGAGAACACACCGCCGCGCATGAGGCGCAGGTAGCCATCCACCTCCACCACTACATAGATTTCATGGGCAGGCCCCACTGCCTCGTAGAGGATAGACTGTTGGGGGTTGTTTTCACCATTAGCGGTATAGACGTCGGCCACCACGGCAATCGATTTGTCGGCGCCTTGAACGTCGTACCACCCTTGGAGATACTGGTCGGGCTCCTTCAACATCTGCAGCGAGAGGTTCTCGAAGGTAGCACCGATATAGCGGATATGGTCGTATTCCTCATTGGTGAGTTTCTGCCCTGCCAATTCTTTCTTACTGGCATTGAGGAAGAACTCTGCCTCGTCTTTCATATCCTCCCCCATCTGCTCCACCTCTTCGGTAAGCAGGTTGTAGCGTTTCAGCACACCATTGGTCTCATCGAGGAGTTTCACCGCCTTCTCCCAGAACGCGATGTTCGGCTCCACATATCCCACGATGGTGGGTGCGGGCAGACTGCCGTCGCCACACTCAGCGGCAAAGGGTTGCTTGGCATAGAGGATAGCATCATGCTTCAGTTCTGCCCATGATGCCAGGGTGGCATTAAGGTTTTTCTTGTCCCACTGCGGTGTCTTCATGAAGTAGGGCCGGCGGCTATCGCTGAACTTGTTGAGCGCATCGAGGGAAGCCATCCACTTCGTCGCCACGGAGGCATTCCAGTCGGTCTTCTGCTGCATGAGGGTCTTCATCTGGCCGAGGGTAAGTGTGAATTTCTCCCACCGCTTGTCTTCCTTCAGTTCGCTGATGAGGATACGCTCGGCAGCAGTACTTCCCATGGCAGCCATGAAGTCGAGGCCAGAGGGCACATCGCGCTTGGTGGGATTGTTTTCGTAGTCGCACATCTCGAGCAAGACCTCGGCATCGGGCTGGTAGCGCTGAGGCATGAGGTTCACCTTGTTGTGCGAGGTATGCTCAAACTTCGGGCGGATGCGTGTCTGCTGGTCGGCCACCTCATCGACCTTCTTGCAGAAAGCAGCCATCGCCTTGCTGTCCTTGGCGAGACGTGCTGCATTCGCCCCCTGTTGTTTCATCACATCCGCCACCTGCAGAATAGTGATGTTGTCGGGAGCACCCATAAGATAGGTGATGGGGTCGGCCACACTGTCATAGGCCTTCTTCGCTGCCGGGTTGGAAACGACAGTCTCTGCCAAGAGAGCTGCCCTGAGCATCTGGTGCTCAATATCGGTGCCGAAAGGCACGGACTGCAGCCACATCATAGCCCTGAAATAGCGCTGGCACTGTTCGGAACGGGTGTAGTGACCACGCGGGCGGAAGAGGCTATAGGCGAATTTCACTTCGTTATACTCCAGGAAATCAGAAAAAGAGTCTTGGGTCTCGCCGCAATTATTCAGTTCCATTTTTGCCATCTCCTTATATGCTTCGGGCACGATGGGAAGGGTGGCTCCGGAGATAAGCGTATAGGCGATGGCAAAATAGGTCTGCAGCCATTCAGCGGCAGCCTTTACTTTGGCATCCTTCTCCGACTTCGCTTTCGATGCCATGGCGTCGTACATCCGCTTGGAGAAGTCGGTCATCGCCTTGCTCAGCGTGCTCTCTTCTACCTTGCGCAGTGTGGTGTCGAAGTAGAGATGGAAGAGTTGCAGGTAGAGGTCGGTAGTGACGAAGTTGGGGAACATCGTGTAGTCGTTGTGCTCATATACCTGGAATATCTGCTCGTTGTCGGCCTCGACGATGCCAAATCCATGATTGGCGAGATGTTCCCTCAACGGCTCAGGGAACACGTCGAGTTGGAAGCCATTGATGAGGTTATCAAGATTGACGATGCCTTTCTGGGGCTTGAAGTTGAGACGGAGCAATTCCTTTTCCCGGTCTTGCAGTTTCTTCATGAAAGCCTGTTCTGCGGCAGTGTATTTCACCGATCCCATCTGGTCGGGGTAGCCAACCCGCTTCCATGCCAGCGAATCATACCATGAGGTGGTGTTGAAGACCAATCTCAGTTCACTGCTGTTGAAAAGGTAGCCTTGCCTTGCGGCGAAAGCATTGCGCAACACCCTCAACTCACTCACCGACAGATTGGAGATGTCCATGTTCATGTCGATGCGCTTGTTGAGAGTCTCCACATTGATTCTTCCTTTTCCAGGAAGGGTAATGGGTTTCTTTGCATCTTCATCCTGGGCAGCCATGCCGAGGGCGAAGGCAAGGAAAGTGAGGAAAACAAGGATTTTTTTCATAGTGGTATGTTTTTTGAAGGGGAGTTAAACAAAGTGATTAAGAGGAGTAAAAGGGATGTATGTACTGCTACTCTGCCTTTTTCCTTCCATCTTCATTTTCAATTTTCAACATCAAAGACAGCCATTGCTTCATCGAGAGAGACACCCTTAGCCAGGAAGCGGCGGGCGCCAAGACCAAACTTACGCCATTCGTGCTCGAGCACCACATACCGCCCGTCGGTGGTGGCTTGCAGGCTGACGACGTGGCCGTCGACGAACCTGAAATCGTGAAGGATGCCCCCCAATCGCGACCCCATCCACAGCGGGCGTATGCGCCCCTTATGGTTCTTGAAGATGAAGAGTCGCCGGGCGATAGTCTTGTCGAACCGTGTGGTTTTCACCACCCCCACCATGGCATCTACCGAGCCGTTGCCATCAACATCGCCCACACAGAGCCGATAGACAGGGAAAGCGAGTCGCCACCGGTCGGTGGTGGAGTCGGTTTTCAATACGAGGTAGGCCAAGGAGTCGTTCTCCACTTGCAGCGAGAACGTCTGAGCCCGTGTCAGCATACAGAGCATGGCGACGGAGCCCAAGAGCACCCCCCTTGCCCAAGTCATCGTTACAGGTATTTGGCGATGTCGGTATCGAGGTTGGTTATCTCGCGCGGTCCCATCACCACCTGATTGTCGCGGTTGATGATATAACTGACGGGCAGCGCCTGCACCTGATAGAGATAGGGTCGTGCTGCCCCCCTGTCGTCGAGCACCGATACCCATGGCAGGGCGGCCGTCTGTGTCTTCCAGAAATGAGCGTCCTCATCGAGCGACACCTGGTAGATTTCCAGTCCGCGGTCGTGGTATTTGTTGTAGAGTTCGCGCATGGCGAGAATCCGTTCGCTGCTGCCATCGGAGGCAAAAATGTGGAAGTCGAGAAGCACCACCTTGCCCTTGAGTTCGGTAAGCCGCCGTGTGACTCCCTTGTTGTCGGGGAGGACGATATCGATGAGACTCGCCTCCGTCACCTTATCGGCATCCACAACGAGTCCCTCCTCATTGGCTCTCACGATGCGCTGGGTCTTCATCCCCTCGATGGTGATGTTGTGGAGGTTCTCACCGCGCAGTGAATTGGGATAGAGTTGGTCCCAACTGGTGGCGACGGCAGAGAACGGCTTCACGTCGTCGACGTTGGTGCGCGGGTTGAACACCATGAGATAGGTATTGCCCACGGCGATGCCCTGGAAGAGGGCGAAATAGGCATATGCCTTCATCGGCTCCTTGTAGATATAGTCGGCGAGCACACGCTCCTTGTATTTGTTCAAAAGTTGTTTCACGCTGTCTTCCACGGCGGTAGCATTGAGTTCAGGAGCATCGACCACACGTTGTGCGGTGGCCTGCAACTGCATCTGCATGAGTGAGAGTTCCTTGATTTTCTTACAGTTTTCGCTGCCCTCCACCTCGTAGTTGACCGCCATCTGTGGGTAGGTAGCCTTCACGGTAATCGTCTCCGTGGAGTCGACGGAGAGGCTGATGACCTGTTGGGCAATGCGGAGGCGGTAGAACTCCGGTGCGTCGGTGGGGGCATCGACGGAGAAGACGAACTCTCCTTTTTCATCGAGTTTCACCGAGTCGACCTTTTGCGCGCCATCGAGAGCCATGTTCTCCAGGAAGAGCACGGAGTCGGTGGCGTTGGCTATCGTTCCGTTGATCTGGAAGTGCTCCTTTTGGCAGGAGCATAGAAACAATGCAACCAAGAGGGTTGCGGAAGAGACGAAATGTCTTATCGAAGTTGTTTTCATATTCATGTGATAATTGTGTCTGCAAAGATAGTGCAAGGTGAGCGAAAAGCAAAATAAATAACAAAGTTTTTATTTTCTTTTCCAAACCGCAGCCTATCTTCGACGCGAAGCGGCAAAGTAGTGCAAGGTGAGCGAAAAGCAAAATAAATAACAAAGTTTTTATTTTCTTTTCCGAACCGCAGCCTATCTTCGACGCAGCCAGAGACACAGCAAAGAGGCACAGAGTAACAGAGTTGATATTCTTCTCTGTATCCCTGTGCCTCTTTGTTGATATGTCTTATCTCAGTACGGCCTTATTTCCGCCACACCATCTTGTTGACCACGCCCGTATAACTCTGTATGATTTTCACCACCTTGGTAGAGACATTCTCTTCGATGTAGTCGGGCACGGGAATGCCATGGTCTCCATTGTGGGTCATCTCTACGGCAGTCTCCACCGCCTGGAGCAATCCCTTCGTGTCGATGCCTGCAAGGATGAAGCAAGCCTTGTCGAGTGCCTCAGGGCGCTCAGTGGATGTACGTATGCAGACGGCGGGGAACGGGTGTCCGACGGAAGTAAAGAAACTACTCTCCTCGGGCAGTGTACCACTGTCGGAAACCACGCAGAAAGCATTCATCTGCAAACAGTTATAGTCGTGGAAGCCCAACGGCTCATGCTGAATGACACGGGGGTCGAGTTGGAACCCGGTGCTCTCCAGCCGCTTGCGTGAACGGGGGTGGCAAGAATAGAGGATGGGCATATCGTAACGCTCTGCCAGTTGGTTGACCGCGGTGAAGAGCGAACGGAAATTCGCATCGGTGTCGATGTTTTCCTCACGATGAGCAGAGAGCAGGATGTAGCGGCCGCGCTCGAGGGAGAGCCGTTGGTGGATATCGCTCGCCTCTATCTCCGCCAGGTTGGCATGGAGCACCTCTGCCATCGGTGAGCCAGTGACGTATGTGCGCTCTTTCGGCAAGCCACACTCTGCCAGGTAGCGGCGGGCGTGCTCGCTGTAGGCCATGTTGACATCGCTGATGATGTCGACGATGCGGCGATTGGTCTCTTCGGGCAGGCACTCGTCCTTGCAGCGGTTGCCAGCCTCCATATGGAAGATGGGGATATGCAGCCGCTTAGCACCGATGACCGACAGGCATGAGTTGGTGTCGCCCAACACGAGCACGGCATCAGGACGAGTCTCCACCATTACCTTGTAACTCCGGTCGATGATGTTTCCCATCGTCGCCCCCAGGTCATCACCCACGGCATCCATGTATATGTCGGGCGCATCGAGTTTCAGGTCATGGAAGAACACCCCGTTGAGGGTGTAGTCGTAGTTCTGTCCGGTATGGGCAAGGAGGGTGTCGAAATATTTCCGGCACTTGTTGATAACTGCCGAGAGGCGGATGATTTCGGGGCGGGTTCCCACGATAATCAGTAGTTTCAGCCGTCCATTGTTCTTGAAAGATGCCATTGTAGGAAGGTTTAAATCACAGGGTCGAAATATGTATCTGGGCGATTGGGGTTGAAGGCTTCGTTGGCCCACATCAAGGTGACCAGGTCATCGGTGTCGGAGAGGTTGATGATGTTGTGGGTGAAGCCCGGGAGCATCTCCACCACCTGGATATGTTCGCCGCTCACCTCATACTCCCTGACGGGGTATGAGTTGCCCTGTTCATCGACGCCCTCCCTGCGCAACTGTATCAGTCCGTGTCCGCTCACCACCACGAACTTCTCGTTCTTGGTATGATGCCAGTGCTGACCCTTAGTGATGCCCGGCTTGGAAATATTGATGGACACCTGTCCCCTGTCGGGTGTACGGATGATTTCGGTGAAACTGCCCCGCTGGTCGATATTCATCTTCAAGGGATAGATGGTCTTCTCTTCGGGCAGGTAGGAGAGATAGGTGGAATAGAGTTTCCTGGCGAATGCATCGCTGAAATCGGGCACCTCAAGGTTGTCGTGCATATCGCGGAATGAATGGAGCAGGTCGACGATGCCTCCGAGGGTAATATGATGGGTGACAGGCACCTCGCAGAAGAGACCGTTGCGGTGCTCCTTTCCCGAGAGGGCGCCAATCAGTTCATCCACCACATCGTCGATATAGACGAGGTGCATCTTCACCGACGGGTCGTTGACGGTGATGGGCAGGTCGTTGGCGATGTTGTTGCAGAAAGTAGCCACGGCACTGTTGTAGTTGGGCCGGCACCACTTACCGAAGACATTGGGGAAGCGGTAGACGAGCACCCTTGCGCCGGTAGCCTCGGCATAGTCGAAGAGCAGTTTTTCGCCCGCCCGTTTCGATTCACCATAGGGATTATCGAGGAGTGCCTGGATGGAAGAAGAAATCATCACCGGACAAGCGTTGTTGTACCGCTTCAACGTATCGAGCAGCAGCGAGGCGAAGCCGAAGTTGCCCTGCATGAACTCAGCAGGGTCCTTGGGGCGGTTCACCCCAGCCAGGTTGAACACGAAGTCGGCCTCCCTGCAATAGTCGTCGAGCGACTCTTTCGGGCTATCGATATCATACTCGAAGATGGTGAGGTCGGAGGGGCAGTCATACCAGCGCGCCTTGCCCTCAGCAATGTTGCGGAGTTGTGAGCAGAGGTTGCGCCCCACAAATCCTTTTGCCCCGGTAACTAATATTTTCATGATGGCTTTTTCTTGAGATTGTATTATTCACTACGTATCTCCTTGGAACGCTGCTTGGGCTGCAGCCCGAGGTCCTCGCGCACGAAACGGAGTTTCATGAGCAGTCTTTCCATGCCCTCGACGTCGAGCCGAGTGGCATTGTGGCTGTGATAGTCTTCGATTCGCGACACATCCTCATTTCCCTCGGTAAAGAACATATCGTAGTTGAGGTCGCGTGTGTCGCACGGTATGCGGTAGTAGTCGCCCATGTCAATGGCACGCACCATCTCCTCACGGGTGACGAGCGTTTCGTAGAGTTTCTCGCCATGACGGGTGCCGATGACACGAATCTCCGGGGTATGGGCAATGAAAGGCACCCCTGTGTCATGCACGGGAGTATTGCAGTAGATATTGACGAGCGCCTTGGCCAGCGTGTCGAGGGTGGCGGCAGGTGCTTTCTGCACGAAGAGGTCGCCGTTGTGGCCGTGGGTGAAGGCATATACCACGAGGTCGACGGCATCGTCGAGTGTCATCATGAAGCGGGTCATGTTGGGGTCGGTGATGGTGATGGGCTTCCCTTCTATCATCTGCTCCACCCACAGGGGTATGACGGAACCACGGCTCGCCATCACGTTGCCATAACGCGTGCAGCAAATGGTAGTAGGCGATTTTTCTCCCAGTTCACGTCCCTTGGCGATGGCCACCTTCTCCATGAGCGCCTTGCTCATGCCCATGGCGTTGATGGGATAGGCCGCCTTGTCGGTAGAGAGCACCACCACGTTTTTCACGCCATGCTCGATGGCTGAATTGAGCACGTTCTCCGTGCCGAGGATATTGGTTCTCACCGCCTCGATGGGGAAGAACTCACAAGAGGGCACCTGTTTCAGTGCGGCGGCGGAGAACACATAGTCGACGCCCTGCATGGCAATATCGACAGAAGCCTTGTCGCGCACGTTGCCGATATAATATTTCACTTTGGCGTTCTGCAGCACATGCCGCATATCGTCTTGCTTCTTCTCATCGCGCGAGAAGATGCGTATCTCCTTGATGTCGGAGTGGAGGAAACGCCGCAGCACGGCATTGCCAAACGAGCCTGTGCCGCCGGTAATCAACAGAGTTTTATCTGCAAATATACTCATAATAGAGGAGATGAAAGGTTATGGGTTAGGGTCGCTCATTGCTCTTTTGCGGCAAGCGACTTGATGACTTCGACATAACGCGACGTACCATACTCACAGGTAAGGTTGCGCAAGATGAACTGACGGCCATTGGCTCCCAACTCGCGGCACTTCTCCGGGTTGTCGGCCAAATCGGTGATGGCGTTGACAAAGGCCTCGGTGTCGCCGCTCAATGTGAACACGCCACAGTTGGCACGCTGGATGATGTGGTGCAGTTCTCCCTCATCGAAATGCACCAGCGCGGCACGGCCTGTGGAAAGGATGGTCCACGTCTTGCTGGGCATGGCGCAGGCTCCTATTCCTGGCTTGCACGACACAATGCCGACGTCGCCAAGGCTATACACCTGTGAAACGCGCTCCAGCGGCTGCAAAGGGAAGAACCTGACGTTGGGCAGCCCCCGGCGTGCCACCTCTGCCTTGAGTTGGTCTTCGAGACCTCCGGTGCCGAAGATGATGAACTGTATCTCCTGCCGCGACTGCAATTGCTCTGCGGCGTCGATGACGACATCGAGATACTGGGCCTCGCCGAGATTGCCGGCGTAGAGCACATGGAAATCGGAGCGTGAAAGCCCCAGTTCGTCGAACAAAGGATTGTCTTCCTTTGCTATTGGTGTCACCTCATTCTCGTCCACCCAGTTGTATACCACCTCTATCTTCTCCTCGGGAACGCCCTTGGCCATGATGTTTGCCTTGAACCCCTCGGAGATGACGATAATACGGTCGGCATTGCGATAGGTGGTATTCTCCACCCATCGTCCTATCCGCCAAATCAGGCTACCTTTCTTTGTCAGTCCAGCCCCCACCAGGGTATCGGGAAAGATGTCCTGCAAGTTATAGACAAAAGGCACCCCTTTAATCTTCTTCAACGCAGCGCCCAGCAGTCCCTGTATGGGCGCCGTGCTCATCATGTAGAGCATATCGACATCCTTGGCACGCCATCCGTCATAAAGTTGGTGCATCCAGCAGTAGAAATAGCGGAGCGCACGTCCAACAGGGTTTTTCCCCTCGTTCCACGCATAGAAGCGACGCACCTTCATCTTGTTGCCGTAGAGTTTTTCCTCACGGGCAGCCGAGCGTCGCACCGAGGAGTCGATGCCCCGGGTAGGTATGGGTGCGTGTACCTCCATCTGCATACCGGCGCGTACGAAAGCCTTGAACCTGTCGTCGTCGAGATGCAGGTCCGAATAGATTTCCGGTGGGAAATAGGAGGGAAGGTATAATAGTTTCATGTGATGGATATTACTTGGATGAACTTTCTTCATTAGGTCCTCACAAACCGTTGTGGGAGTTGAGGACGTGGAGGCATTTCTTGTCACGGGCGTAGGGTTTTTACTTTAGTTATCAGTTGAGTATGTTGTCATTGTCATTCTATATGACGTGGAGCATAGCCCCCATCGCATATTGGCGAGGCGTCCTTCTCCGTGAGCGCCTTGCGCATATCCATAGCGTTGATGGGGTATTTTCTTGATGTCGGAGTGGAGAAAACGCCGCAGCACGGCATTGCCGAGCGAGCCTGTGCTGCCGGCAATCCACTGTGTCTTCTCCGCCAATATTCTCATAGGTGTTATACTATTTTCATTTTCATGTTGTTGGGTATGCTTCGTCACAACATCGTCCAAGCCTAGAAACCTTTACAGCAACGTGTGCTGTTTTATCTCTTTCAGCCTGTTGAGGAAGTATTTCCTGTAGTTCTTCTCCAATGTTTCCAGAGGAATGCGCTCATTTTCGGGATACAGCGCCTGTTCGTGCTCTACAATCTCTTTCGGTGTGAACGTGAAGCCGACGACCTTGGCGGGATTGCCCATGACGACGGCATATGGCGGCACATTTCCCCTGATTACACTTCCACTGCCTATATTACTTCCTCTCCCAAGATGTGTGCCTCCCAGCAAAGTGACATTGGAACCAATCCAGACATCTTCCTCTACAACGACATCCTTGTCGAAATCATTGTTCGTGTCGAGTCCCTGCTTCACTTCATCGGTCACCTCCTTATACCATTTCCCCTTGACCCTCATGTGGTTGCCAGTAATGACCTTTAGTCCGAAAGCCGCGCCAGAATACTTTTTCATGATGAATTTTGCACGCCAATTCATAATCACAGCACCAACATCTATGCCTGCGTGTTCGTACATATACAGGTTCTTGGGCTTATAGACCACAACATCGTAGGCAATTCGTGCGCTACGGTCCTTGTGTCCATAGTTCTTATAAACCAGGCGCAACAACTTCTTCAACAGTACTTTTATTCTTTCTACCATTATCACATCATTGTATATCCACCATCAATTATCAGGTTCTGGCCCGTTACCCAACGGCTGGCATCACTCAGCAAATAGATGCAAGCATAAGACACATCAGATGTCTTGCCTACACCCAAAGGGAACGCCCCAAGGCGTTTGTTGTAATCAGCCTCCGACAGGCCTTTCAGGAAGTTCTCCATCATCGGGGTCAATACCGTGCCGGGACTGATACAGTTGACACGGATGTTTCTCTTCGACAATTCAGAAGCGACTACCCTTGAGGCGCTAATCAAAGCCCCTTTCGAGGCGGAATAAGCCGACACGCCATGACGTGCTATGACTGCCGTGATAGAGGAGATGAACACGATGGAGCCTCCTGCTGCCAACCGCTTGGGGGAACTCAGGCGCCTGACGAACTCCAATGCACTCAGCGTATTGACCTTCAACACATCTTCATAATCGTTCGTCGTGAGCAACTTCATGGGCTTCGTCATTTCCACCCCGGCACAGTGCAAGAACCCAGAAACCTTACCGCATACCGCGATGATGCCCGAAACGAGTTGTTCTATGCCTTCCGTCTCCCGGAGGTCATAGACATAGTATTGGTGCCCCTCGCCCTCAAGCATCCCCATTGTTTCTTGCAACCGCTCCTCGTTTCTTGCAATGAGGACAACCTTTGCCCCCATCCTCGAACAATCGATGGCACATTGCCGTCCGATGCCTGACGAAGCACCGGTGACAATGATGGTCTTTTCTTCCAACGAGAAAGGGTTGAAGCCTTTCATAACACGGGTCTCCCTTCTTTTACTTCTACGATATCGCTGATATGACAGTCGACGAGTGGCAGGATGCCTGTCGCCCAAGTCATGCCAACGCCAAATGCACTGAGAAGCAACGTCTTGTTGCCTTTGAGTTTGTCCTTCAGTTCACTGACGATGGTCAGCGGCACCGACACGGAAGAGGTATTGCCGAACTTGGCTATGGTAGATGGCATTTTCGCCGGGTCGAGTTTCATCTTCTTGGCAATGTATGAATTGATGAAGTTGTTGGCCTGATGGAAGACGATATAATCGAAATCATCAACGGTCATCCCGACATACGCAAGTGTCTTCTTGATGTCGCGCGGTATCTCACGGATGACGAAGTTGAAGACATCTCCACCGTTCATATAGCCTTGCTCCTCGCTGCGCATGTTTCCGAACTCATCGACCACTTTCTCGACAACAGTCTCGGCAGAACTCATTTTGCGGTAGCCACCGGCAGGAATCATAATCAGGTCGGCCCGTGAACCGTCAGAGTTCATGGAGAAATGGCTTTCCCCAAATTTCTCATCACACTCGACGAGGGCTGCCACTCCACCGTCGCCGAATATAAATGCTGAACGGCGATCGCGGGGAGAATAGACCTTGGAGCGGGTCTCACCATCAAGGACGAGTGCCTTTCTGATGCTGCCACCCTGCATCATGCCAAAGGCCACAGACAGTCCATACATGAACGCGGAACATCCCAGGTTGATATCAAACGCTATGCATGAGTTCGACAGTCCAAGACGATGCTGCAGAGTAATGGAAGTGGCAGGCATGCGATAGTCGGGCGTTTGCGAAATGAAGACCAGCAAGTCTATCTCCTCTCTGTTCACATTGTTGTCGGACAGCAACTTCTCGGCAGCAGCATAGCACAAGTCCGACGAGCATGTTTTCTCGTCGGCAAAACGGCGCTCAAATACTCCAACCTTGTCTACAACTTCTTTCACCTGTTCTTCGGGGAAGAACTCGGTGTATTCATAGTTGTTGATGACACGCTGGGGCACTGCGGCCGCCATGGCGGTAATCCCTACTCCCTTGTATGAAAGAATAGCCATGGTTATGCGGTTGCCAATTCGTATAGGTCCCTTATGGTGTTACATTTCAGGATGTCGGCATTGCCTATCTCCTTTTCGAATTCCTCATCGTAGAACGCAATCAGCAACATCACTGAAATGGAACTCCACTCCTCAAGGTCCCTGAAAGAGGTTTCAGGTGTCAATGAAGAAGCGTCCTCCACTTCTATTGCTTCTGCGAACTTCTCAACAAAAACATCTATATCCATATCTTATCTTTTATTATAATAATTCCTACTTTCTATTGTCCGTATTTGCAGAAAGATGCCATATCTGCAACATCTTGCGCCAAACGGCATCCATATTGTATCTCTCGTTGACCCTTCTCCGGGCATGGACCCGGCAGTGCTCCCTCAAGGCATCCTCCTGTAACATCTTGAGCAATGCCTCCTGCAGCGGCTTTTCCGACCTTGGCGGGATGAGCAGACCACACTGGACGCCGTTTTCCTCGCCTATCATCTCGGGGATAGCCCCAACAGTGGTGGCTACGATGGCACAGCCACAGGCCATGCTCTCCAAGATGACATTGGGAAACCCTTCGGTGTAGGACGGCAGCACAAAGACACCGCACTGCGACATCAATCGCAAGATTTCACCATGAGGCACCTCTCCCAATATCTCAAGCCACGGCTCTCCATTGGCAATACCCTCGAGCCGTTGGCGCATGGGCTCCTCCACATGTCCGGCAAGCACCAGGCGTATGCCCTTGATTTCCTTACAGGCGCTCACCAGTTCGCATACCCCCTTGGTGGGGATGCAATGTCCGGCGTAGAGCAGCATACGCTCATCGCGCTTGCTACTGTCGGAGGAATGTGCGAACTCACTCACCGTCAGGGCAACAGGATTGGGCAAGTAACTCACCTTCTCCCCAAAGCACGATGCCAGTGCTTCATACGACACCTGGTCGATGGGCACCGCCACGTCGGCCATTTTCACCACGCTACGCAACAATTTCCACTCCCAGTTTCCCTTCGCCTTCAGTTCAGGTATCCTGCCGAAATGGAAATGCACCACAGTATGCACATGGTGGTGCTTGGCGATGCGCAGCATTACTATATCCTTGAGCAGGCTTATCGATGCACTCGTGCAAAGATGCAACACATCATAACGCCTGGCCTTGAGCATACGCCTCTCATGGCAGACAATCTTGGAATAGTCGGCCACCCCACTCCACGCGCGGCGGAAGACAGACTTCTCGTCGGGCGATGCCTTTCGCCCCATGGGCAACACATCCATGCGCACCCCCGGGCTATCCAACGACTGGTAATAGCCGAGGATATTGTCTGCCCATTGTGATATGCCTCCCACACCCATCTTGTAAGGCGTGGCCAGCAATATGTCGAGAGGTCTTCCTTTATCGTCCATGCGTAAAGAGCGGTTGCAACAGTGACATATACCTATTCACGAAAACATCTTCCGACATCGTCTGCTCTGCCAGTGTACGGCTTTTCGTGCCATACTCCACATACTGCGTGTGGGTGAGGTTCAGTGCCGCCTCCAGTTTGTCGGCCATATCCCCGGCATTGTGCGGGTCGAACAAGAAGCCATTCTCGCCTTCACACACATAGCGCGGATTGTCACACACCCTGCTGCATATCACAGGCAGCGAACTTGCCATGGCCTCACACAAGACATTGGGCGTTCCCTCATAGAAAGAAGGCAGACAGAAGAAATCGGCCTTGCGATATTCCTCGTCAATATCCTTCGTCTTGGGAAGCAGGAGAAAGCGCTCTGCCAGTCCATACTCCCTGACGAGTTTCTGGCACTCCTCCATATAGCACCTATTTTGCTCGTTGCTTGCACTTATGCTCAGCCCGAACCACTTCACCACGAAGTCGTCGCGCCTGCCAGCCAACAGCCTCACGGCCTCTATAAACCCTTTGGTGTTTTTGCTGGCCCATACCGATGCCACCACGAGGATGACAGCCTTCACGCCGCGTTGGCGCTCTCCCGGATAGGAGAATCTCTCCATGTCCACGAAGTTGGGTATAACGAAGGTCTTCGCCTCATATCTGGGGTATTGCCTCCTCACCCATTCGCCCTGCGCATAGGAATTGGGCACGATATAATCGGCCTTGCGGTAGAGCCAGAATTTCACCCGTTCCCTGAAAGTGAGCACCTGCGTAGTATTGCGCTCACTGACGATGAGCCGGAACTTGCCTCCGAGACAGCGCACCAGACATGCCATTATACATGGCGTGTCGAGATATGCCACCACCACATCAGGCTGTGCATCGAGCAGCGTCTTCCTCAGTCGGAAGAAACGCTTTCTGTGGTTGTCGGCGTCCTTTACCAGTACGCAGGGCACACCACATTGCCTGAGTTCATCGCCATAGAAGAAGACTGGGAAGTAAGTGTAGACGGTGACGTCTACATCTTTCTCCTTCAACATACGGGCGAGGCCCACCAGTTGGCGCTGGGCACCTCCTGCCCCTAAATGGTCTATCAACAGCGCGACTCTCATTCTTTCTTGTCAAGGCGCTGAAAAACGCCTGAAATGATGATTGCTAATGGAGTCATGGAAGAACCATGGCATACCGACTACAACATTTCACACTTCAGCAACGAGCAACCGCCACCTGGTCATGGCCGGCGGTTCCGCCATCTATCCCATCTTTTCCATCTACCCATATTGAAGGAACCATGTTTACAATAGTACCGACATCTGTTTTAGATTTCGAAAGTGTGACCTTTAGCAAAGATACAATAGACAGCACCGGCACTACCCTTCACAGGGTATGCCCGTCTCGTGAATGGATGTAAAAATGTTTCTCAATATACATACTCCAACGACGCATAATACCCCTCCTTTTAGGGGCACACGTCTTCAATCATAGTGCAAAAATACATTTTTTTTCGATATTTTCCTTTTTTTTTCTATTTTTTTGCCAAATATCCATTGTTTTTGTGTGATTTCTTCAAAAAAGACACATATTTTGCCTCATACAGATACAAAAAATGCTATCATTTCGCTTACACCATGTGTCTATGAGTCAGCCTCTTTCCTACCCATCCTTTCCTTGATGAAACAGATGTAATTGTCGCGGTGCGACTCACATTGCATCCGGTTGAGCAATTGGAGCCATTTCTGCCGGGGAAAATAAGCCGGCAACATGCCCTTTTCGTAAAGCGCCAATGACCATTTCTTGGAATAAGGAGTGAGAAATGAGGAAAAATACTTGGCAGCCCTTTTGACCATCCTCTGCTGTGCTTCCTCCAATGCCCGGTCGTCGGCAATCACGGCATTAAGCCGCTCCATTTCCCGGTCAAAGGCCTCCCTGTCCTTTCCATCGAGCAGCACTACCCCTGGTTGTTCACCCGACTGGATATAGGGAAAGGTTTCCCACCTCACGTTGCCTTTGTCAAGGGTCAAACCTACCATAAACCCCTTGTTCCATGCGCTGCCGCGCTGGCGCAGAGAGTCGAAACAGAAGTTGCCCTGTCCGTAGAATATCGGTTTTCCGTTATACAACTCATAGCCACTGAAACAATGCTGGTGGTGGTTGACCACGGCATCTGCCCCAGCATCGATGAAGAAGCGGTAGGTCTCCTTCATCCGTGGTGTGGGCAATTCATACCGCTCTACACCACCATGGGTGATGACCACCACATAGTCGGCCTGCGAACGTGCCTCACGGATGGCATGATACTGCCTGATGGGGTTCAAGGGGTTGGCTCCTCCCGACCGTGGGGTGGCAATGCTGAACTCATTCTCCGTACAATTGACAATGGCGAGCCGCTCGCCACGCACCACCTTGTACTTCACGCGCGACGCCTCCTCGAGGTTGTTGCCACCCCCCACATGTTCGATGCCTTGCTGGTCAAGTATGCGTAAAGTGTCGGCCACCCCCTGGTTGCCGTAGTCGCGGAAGTGGTTGTTGGCCAAGGTCACGCCGTCGAAAAGGCCATAGCGCAAGAGTTCCACCACCCTTTCATCGCACTTCAAATGCGGTCCCACCTTTTCTATTTTTTCTGCCTGCCCTGTCACTATCGGGCACTCCAGGTTGAGTACACGATAATCGTATGCCTCGTTGACGGATTTCACACCAGCCAGCAAATCACTATATTCACCCTCTTGCAAGAGGAGTTGGGACCTATGGTTGACAACCAGGTCGCCCGCTATCATTATTTTTATCATAAGAAAGAGTTTATTTCAGCCTTCACTTTACTTGATAATTGCCATACGTCCACTTGCTGCTGTTCAGGCTCTTCAGTACGAGGCGCGAGGAACGTCCTACAGAATTGTTCTTCACGACAGTGCGCCTTGCCCGGGGAGACTGTCCCTCATTGTACTTGTAAAGCAACAGGCGTATGGCCTTGTCAGTGGCTGTGAACCTATTGCCAGTGATAGAAACCGACGGGTTGTCACCAGCCCCATTGACAGCAAACAGCCATTCTCTGTTGGTGCCCATATCCCCCTGTCTGGAGTGGTATTCTTCCGACGTGATGTTGCGGGAGTCGAAGACGTTGTTCTCGCAGATGAAGGCAGTGCACAACCATTGGCTGCTGTTCAACATCCCGCCGATGTTCACCGCCCGTATGACATTTCCACGGAAAGCCAGCGTGTCGACAGGCAGAGTGGAAGTATAACTCTGGATATTGTAGGTAAGGCAGCCATCGGGTGACAATGCCTTGTCGTAGACCATCTCTGCGCTGTAGTCGCCACCAGAGCCAGGATAAGTGCGTCCTTTCCATAACTTGAGTGCCGCCTCACGGTCGATGTCGAAGACATTGTTGGAATAATACCTCACTATGGGCATATGAGCCTTGCCGAATTCGGCAGGTACGCCAGACCCTTTGGCCTTGAAGATACCGAAGTTGGTGCGTTCTTTGGTGAACCTCAACACGTTGGTGACGTGATTGTTGCAATAATAGAGACGACAGACGTTGGCATAGAGGTCATAGGTGGCGGGGTAGCCGTCGAGGCGCTCCCCTTTACGGGTTGTATAGAGTGTCTTTCCCGACACGAAGTTGCGGATGTTGTTGCGCAGCATATAGAGTTGTCCCGCCTCCACCAGAGCAGCACAATAATAGTAAGACCACTTCGTACGTTTCTTCATCACCCTCTCCACTCCTGTAAAGGTGTTGCCCACAATGTATACCGGACAAGACATATAGCCCATTTTCGCAGCATATTTCCTGGAATTATCCGTGCTCAGCGATATTCCCACACCTGTCACGTCATACAGAGTGTTGCCAATAAAGCGGCACGACTCCACGACCCGCATCCCCGCACTCGATACCATTCTTCCACCCCGATGCGTGTTGCCGTTGAAGAGGATGTGGCGGATACAGTTGCCGTTTGTGGCACAACCCTTAGCGTCGAGCGGATTGACATCCTTGAAATCCAACAAGAACGTGCGCCCACATTTCTCCTTCAACCCCTCAAACACGCAGTCCGTCACCTGCAATTGGTCGATGCCGTGGACTGGGTTGACACAGAAGGTGAAATACTCGCCGCTATCCTCCACCACTATACGCACCTTGCGGAGGTTGAGTGAATGTTCGGTATAGAAGAGTTGTTGGTTGGTGCGGAAGCCACCCACCGCCTTTCCGCCCACCTCACCATCGACCACGAAGTCGTGGTCGAGCACGATACACCTTTCCCTGTAGCGGAAGGAGGCACCAGCCTTGGGTAAATAGACATAATACATCTGGTCGAGTTTGATGCCTGGGCAATCCGCCGGAATATTCTTCAGTGCCGCGGCGTTGAGCATGCCGATGGCATCTGTAGAGCCTGGTTTCAACCCGATTTGCGCGGCAGTGAACAACGTGTTGCCCTTGTCGAGCGCAGGAATGATCAGTGCCTGCCTCACATCAGCCACGGTAATCTGCTCCGCCTTCTTATTCATTACTACCTTGCCCATATTTCCTTTCTTGCTGTTGAAAGGCAACACCGTCTCCATGCCTTCTACACATTGTCGGGCGGTCATTTGTAAATTGACCGCCCGACAACGCGCATGGCATAACATTGACGATGCCTTCACACAAAAAGACAAGGCAAGTGCCGCTAAAACAGCACCCCAACCCATGTTGAGGATTCGATGTCGCATGCTATCTATTTCCAATAATAAGCGCCACCATGATAAGGGACACGCTGGTCTTCTGGAGGCAACTGCATGTAATCGCCATAGCAATGCGTGAGATAATCATGATACCGCCCGACCCCCTTGTATTGGCGTCCTTCGAACTCCACATCGATAAGGTTTTCGAAGACGTCGAAACTGAAAATGTCTACGAGAGTGACATCTCCTGCATGAAGGTAATTCTTGGCCCCTTCGTATGGAAAGCGATAGAGAACAATGTCTCGGAATTGCCGGATGACTTCGTCGAAATGTGGGATAGTAGTTACCGGCAAGAAACGTACGGCACGACTCTTCCACTTAATGTAATTCATCCTTTTAGCATAAAGCGGTTTGAGGGATTTCAGGAAAGAGCGGATTTCCTCTTCCGTGTCTGGCATTCCAACGACTGGATACAAGTCAATGTTCACGCCATAAGATTTGCCAGCCAGTCCTTCCTTGCTGAATGTGGCTAGATGAGCGACCCTGGAAAAATGGTAATCATAATGCTTGCACGTATCAATATCCAAATATTGAATGGTATTAGATTGGAATTTCTTTTTGAACAACATCATGTCTTCCAGAGGCATGATGATATCCATATCGTCATCCCACGGGATAAAGCCTTTATGACGAATGGCACCAAGCATGGTACCGAAAGCCAACGCATATCTGATTCCATTGGCCCTACAAAAGGCATCGATTTCATCCATCATTTCCAATTGTAAGGCTCTGATGTCATCTGTTGTCAGTCTTCTTCCTTTTTCTTTCATCCAATTTGTTTTTTATTCTCTCTTTTAAACAATCTATCCACATTTTCTTCTTAAACTGCCTGAATGGCCTTTCGTCTGCCGGTTCGTTCATCAGAGCGACATCGGCCTTCAGCCGCAATGCCTTATAATCTTTCCACGAACGGTAACCACGAACGAAATCGCATAATGCCACAAAATCATTGATGTAGCGGCAATCACGTCCAATTTGCGTGTCACATCCATCCTGTGGCTCTCCATAAGAACGCTTCACCATCAATGCCGGCAGGTTGGCCCCAGCCTTGGTGATGGCATAGCCGTATGCAGCAAAGCGCAAGTTCAGTTCCAAGAAATATACTTCCCCATGGCATATAGCCAAATCTACATTGAACAAGCCAAACAATTCTGACTTGCGGGCTAAAGAGACCACTTTGCCGATGATGTTTTCGCCTGGGATTTCTTTCCTTACCCTTCCAAAAGCAGACACGCCTTTTTGGGGACCGCGTCCCGACTCCAGCAGTTCGACGATAGCCGGTGCCTCTGTCCTTTCTCCGTCGGCTAACCCCATTACCCCCAATTCCTCTTCTATATCAAGGTATTCCTCCACCAACATCGGATGAAAACTTTGCTTGCTCATGTCATCCAATGCATGGAGCAATTCCTCCTTGGATTCGAAACAACCTTGTCTCATTTTCATGGAGTGGTAGGACAGCAAACCTTTCAGATAACAAGGATATGTAACTTCTTCAGGAACGACATAATGCCCGTCCTTTTGCCCCAGCTCCCAACTTCTTGCCACACGGAATCCTGCCTCGAGAGCCAGTTGCTTCTGCATCTGCTTGTTCATCAACCGTGCAAGTTGTCCCTGAGTATGGTTGATATGGGCACAAAGGAAATGGTCTTTCAACCTGTCGAGCGAACTGTCTATCAGGTTGGCGGAGTCGTCGTCAACCGACAATATCAATGGTTTTTCTTCTGTTCCCGAACAATGCTCGAGCAGAATACTGCACAAACTCTCCGCATTGAATTTGTAAGCGAAGAAACATTCCTTCACATATTTCGAATATGCATCTGAAGGCAAATATTTCTTCTTGGGCATCTCATACACCATGTGTATCACCGTGATATCACAATCTATGACCTCACCTATGGAGCGTATGAGACACAGGCGGGTCATGGTGTTGGTGCCGATAATGATAATATGATGTCGCATCAATTGATTTACTATTTTACGTCAGCCTTGATAGCCTTGCCCATTCTTTCATCCAGCAGGTCTTCTATCCCGACAATGGCCGTTTCCCTGTTCTGCTCCGAGCGCAACGTATGCAGCGCGAACAACAGGTTTCTGTCGGTATATGCATCGGAGAAGAGCCATCGCTTGAACGCGCCGGGGAAAAAGCGCCTAATCCTTTGCCTCAACCACCCCGGACTCTTGAAAGCAGCCAGATACAGCCTCAACTCTCCCTTGCAGAACTGCCTGAACTCATGGTCGACGAAGTCTTCGTCACCGATGCGTGAGGATCGCTGTATGAAATCGCTCAAGTCCTGCTTGGCAGCGTACCTTACATATCTATCGTCCACCGACTCCACCTTGTGCTTCCTGACCTCAACCCTGCCATCTTGGATGGCGAGTTCGACCAGCAAGCCCGTGTCGGTCTGTCCCGGCTTGAAGTTCTTGAGCAGGAAATCGCCCTGGCCATAGAGGAGGTATGAGCCGTTGTAGTTTTCTTCGGAGCCTATGCAGTGAGTGTGCTGCGAAAGAACCATATCTGCACCGCTGTCTGCCATCCGGTGGAACCGTTTCCGCATTTCGGGCGAGGGATAGGGGAACTTCTCTATCCCCCCATGATAGATGACGACAAGATAGTCGCACTCCTTACGTAGGGCCTCTATGTCATGGCACACCACATATTCATCGTAGAGCCATGCACCTGCCACCATCTCCGTGGGCTTGTTATACATGGTTTCGCTGACATTGTAGAACCCCACTTTCATTCCACCTACCTCGTAGACAACCGACTTGATTATGGAGCGCTTGTCTTTCCCTGCCCCAATGTATTGAATACCAATCTGTTGGAGCGTATCCATGGTGTCAAGTAATCCCTGATGTCCACCATCGGTGGCATGGTTGTTGGCCAACATGCAACATTTCACGCCCATTTTTCCCAAAGCCTCCACAGCACGTGTAGGAGCCACCTTCACAGGCCCTGTCTTCACACATCGCTCATCATGGTCGGTTAAGGCTCCTTCAAGATTGCAAACCACAAGGTCGGCACTGGAGAAAAGATTGCAGAGTTTCTCTCCCAACAACAGTTCCACGTTTCCATCACAGAAAGCCTGTTGATTCTCTGGTATCGGGAAGATATCACCTGCTATAATAATAATTCCAGAAGATTGAACTGCCATAACAATCAGTTAAAAATGCGTCTTTTAAGCGAATCAACAGGACAATCCTAAGAGATGTCTCAATTTCTTCATGTATTTCATCTTAAGGAAGGTCATCCTGCAAAGAAAATGCGAATAAGGAGGACGGTCAAACCATTTTACCATCAATACCGAATTATGGTCTTTCCGTATTCTATATTCAACGAATTCGTAACCTGATTTCCCTGACACCTCTATCATCCTATAGTTCTTCTCGTGGGTGTCGAAGAATATCCTGTCCACGTGATGCGATTTCACATATTCTTCCTGCGATGATGCCAATGCTTTGAAAACACCTTTTCCTGCATATTCCGGAAGCACAGCATCAAAACAATGGTAACCATATTGTCCGCTGCCACACCAAAGTTTCGCGTTCAGTATGATAACGGCACCTGTACCAACAAGTTTGTCATCCACCATTGCGACAAACATCACACCATTCCGGCTTTCTATTTTCTCCCTGATTTCCTCAGGCTCAAGAAAAGGGTAAGGCATGAACACCCCCTTTTCCACATTCTCCTGGTGTGCAGTCCGAAGCAGATGGCTAATGAGTTCCCATGACATTGTCGAGGGCTTGGGTATTACCACTATCCCCTTTTCCATATTATAGACTTCAAAAGTATCTTCATATGGTCAATCCTCGTACGCTTTTTCATCTCTCTAAAAGGTTCTTTGTCTTCCTGACTCTCAACGAACTTGATGTCTGAACTGTAGAAGAGCCAGCGAAATTCCTTTTTTGAGATGAAACCCATCAACCATTCGTCAACCAGCATCCGCTCGTTAACGTAGGTAGCACTGCCACTTACTTCATTGGGTATATCTTTGTAGGGCATGCCACAAACATATCTCACGAACATCTCGGGCAGATTGACACCCATCTTTGTGTAGGCATATCCTGACCCACCAAAACGAAGATTCAATTCTCCAAAATACAAAACATCGCCCGACTTGAAGTAATCGATGTCGAATATCCCAACAAAGCCGATAGAGCGTACATATTCCTTAAAGAGTCCTACCAATTTTTCATGCTCGGCAGTCACAGGGTAAACCTTTCCCTGGATAGCAACACCATAATGTGAACCATGTGCCAACTGCAATATCTCGAGAATGCCGGGGATAATGACATTTTCGCCATCAGAAAAGCCCAGCACAGCAAATTCCTTCTCGATTTCCTTATAATCTTCTATGAGAAAGTCTATATTTTTATATCGAGACAAGGAATTCAGGTGGTCGATTAACTCTGATTCACTGTTACATTTCCTCAGACCCACTTTTCCACCGACGGTAGACCGCAAGGGTTTTGCGAAACATGGATATTGTATTCCTGAAGGTATCTCGTATTTAGCATTCCTTATTTCAACAAATTTATAGTCAACCACTTGAAGCCCCATTTCTACAGCCCTTGACTTTTGCTTGATTTTATCCATCCAAGCAGACACACTCTCTGCCCCTTCTTTCATGTGCGGCAACAAAAAATGTTCTTTCAGAACATCAAAATGCTTGTCGACTACTGCTGCAGATAAATCATTGTCAGGGATAATGATGGGCTTTGAATTCTCATCGGTACATTTTTCTAATAAGATTTTTATGATTCCTTCACCATCTTTGTTGGAACAATAGTAAACATCCTTCACATACTTTGAATAGCCGTCGATTGGCTTGACGTCATACAATGATTTCCCGTCTTTTCTGTAAGGAACCAATGCGATGAGGATGACCTCACAACCTATCTCGGCAACAGAACGTGCTATGCTCAGACGTCCGGAGTAACTTTGGCCTATGACAATGACCGTTCGTTTCATAACTGATATCTGATGGATGATGCCGTCTTGCCGATGGTTAGAAAACCCTGGTATTCTTCCTTGGCCACAATTCCCTCAAGATTCTTTCGGTGTATTTCCCGAAACCAGGACCATAGGCCGACTGACTCAGCCCTACACGGGTGTTCCATTCTATCAGAACGGGCTCCCCATCCTCTGCCACTGCCATATCCCACCCTATGAGGTCGAAGAACGGGAGTTGGAAATGCAGTTCCTTCACCTTCTCCACTACCTTGTCGAAAGATGGAATCTGGAAGCCTTCCAAGACAGTTCCTGTGTCGGTGGTCAGAATATCGTCCTGGTCGAAACCCCCGAAACCATATTTCCCCAATCGGCCTTCCTCGTTGATTACAGCACTGATGCCTCCCGCGCATTGGTTGTCGATGACAGCGCCTTTCCGACCTATGCGAACCACCACGCTGATGACCAAGATTTCCATACCTGAGCGAAAGGTAATAATCCTTATTGTGTTGACAGAAGATGGATTGAGCATACTCATCTGCGCATGCTGCTTCAGTCGTTCCTGAATCTGGAAATTCTTTTTATACTGCCTGAACAATTCACCGACAGTCATGCCATCGATATTGGTGATGCCATCGGTCACCTCAAGGGCCTGGATGCCTTTACCACGGGAGAAAAGAGTTGGCTTGATGAGCATGCCTTTCAATTGACTGCACTGCTCCACTGCCTGCTCTTCGGTTACAGGCTTGCCCTCCACATAGTAATAGCCATTGATGTTCTTCAAGAAGGTATGAGGCTGCCGCACACCTTTAAGAAAGACATCGGTCATATTTTTGTCGCCATAAGCGTTGGTGTAGGGGAGCATGTTCGCTCTTCCAAGCAGTTCCACTTGATGCAAGTTGGTAGGCACATAGTATTTGGAATACAGACCTGTGCGCGAATAGAAATACTCATGTGAATAGAGATCTATTTCTCTGCCTATGACGCTTTTGTAAAACTCCTGGATTTCCTTTTTCTGTTCTTTTGTCAGTCGACGATGCGTCTTCAAGTTTTTGAAACTCGAGGTCAGTTCGCGCTTCCATTTCTCGGAAACGGCCTTCTTTCGCTTCTCTCGAAGAAAATCATCAAGAATCCTCATTATTCCCATAATGGTTGTATTTGATTGACTGTTTTCGGACGACCATGCCATGAGCAATGGCTCATCCAAGGGCTTTCATTTCCGGAGCGTTTGCAAAACCTTTTTCAGCAACACACTTGCCATATCCTTAGTTGAAAAAAACGACTCCATCTTGAAACCGATGGAGATAACAAGGTATATGGCGATGAATGCCAACAACTGAATCAATGCCATGGGGTTTCCCGAAATGGGAAGTAACTGTCCCAACAAGTATGCGCCAAGGAAGGCCACAGAGGAGGCCAAGATAATGGGCAGCAAATCCCGGAATTGCTGTATCCCAGTATAACCGACATATTTGGAAACCAACCCTGCATTGACCAAGTATATGATCCATGAAGTCAGCACGCCACCTACCAGCATGCCATAGATGCCAAATGCCCACAAACCAGCAATGGTCAGTACCAAGCCGGTGACTCTTTTCACTATCGTCCACTTTAAAATGGCCTTGCTCTTGCCGACAGCAGCCACGGCAAAATAGTTGATGTTTTGCAGACAGGTGGCTATGCCAGCAAAGCATAGGATTTGGAAATAGGGAACACTTGTCAGCCACTTGTCTGAATAGAGCAAGACGAAGATAGGCTTTGCCAGCAACATTAAGAGAAGCAGCATGGGGAATGTCATGTAAGCCGATGCACCAATGAATCGCTTCAGGATGGATATCATCCTCGTCTTGTCGTTCTGCACTTCAGACATGACGGGATAGGATATCTGACTGAGCACGTTGGAAATAAACGTGGATGCATAACTCTCCGTTGAACTTGCCTTGGAATAATAGCCCAACGTCGATGATTTGTATATCTTACCTATCAGCAGGCCTTGGATATTATTGCATAAGGTATTAAAAAGATTGGAAAGCAGGATGAAACCGCCGAAACTGAAGAGTTCCTTGAACGACTTGACGGAGAACACCAGAGAAGGATACCATTTAGCAGTAATCCAATATAAACTGGTTGTGATAACACTGACCAGCAACTGTTGAACCACCAATGCCCACACGCCCCAATTTTTCCATGCCAAATATATGGTTACCACAAGGGCAATGGCATTGGCAGTAACATTGACATAGGCTATTTTTTTGAATTCCAGTCGCTTGCGCAATTGATTGCGTTGCACGATACGCACTGCGTTGATAATCAGGACGAGACCTTGCACACGAAGCACGTCGCAAAGCAAGTCAAGGTCGTAGAAACGCGCAACAAGAGGAGCACAAGCATAAAGAATCGCATAAAGGGTGACAGAAAGGCCTAAGTTCCAATACAGGATAGTGGAATAGTCTTCGCTGGTAGGCTGTTTCTTCTGGATGAGGGCAGATCCAAACCCACCATCGATGAAAGTACGTGCCAAGGCAAGGAAAATCACCAACATGCCCACCACACCATAGTCATGGGGGGTAAGCAAGCGTGCCAACACAATACCCGAAATGAAGTCAAGGAATATGATGGCAAACTTATGGATACTGATCCATACTACGCCAGAGATAGTCTTTTGCTTGAGATTGTCTGCCATGGATTATACTCTAGAAAAAGTCATTTCTTCTTGCTGTTTTTCCTGCGCAAGGTTGATGACTAGGCCTCTGCCCTCGGGATTATAACAACAAATGTGGAAATCATGCCAACAACCTTTTTACAAACAACCTGCAGGCCTTTGGTAGGGGATTGTACTTGAAGACATTTCCTGGGGAAGCATACCCAGACAGGGAGCAATCCACAACATATTTGTCAAGATTGGCATCCTTGTCATACCCTCTCGCATATAAACTACTTACCACTTCCGATACTTTTGCCTGTGCGTATCTCCTGATTTCAGGATATTTCTCAGCCAACTTGAGCCGGAGTTGGTTGAGCATACATATGCTATGGATGGCATTTTCACCATAACGGAATCTTGTTGACGACTTGTCGTTCTGGACGTAGCAGTAAAGTGGTTTCTGCAAATGCACCACCTTGGCGACATGCTCCATCACCTGATAAAACAGGAATCCGTCTTCGCCGTTGGTGAAATGCTCAATGGTGGTATAGTCGTGGTCTTGCAAGAGCGAACGCCTGAATAATTTTCCACAGAGGTTGTGATGGTACTCATCGAGCAACAACGATTTGTAAACAGGAATCATTGCCGAGCCATACCTCAGGACCGCCCCCCTCACTTCCTGCCGGTCATCGACGGGAAAGACAAGCGTCAAGTCGCCAGAGACGACATCGGCACCAGTGCGCATGGCCTCATTGTAGAATGTCTCCACGGCACGGGGCGGCAGGTAGTCGTCGCTGTCGCAGAACAGCACATAATCGCCCTCGGCCATCATGTAACCCGTCTTGCGTGCCTGCATCAGTCCACGATTGCGCTCATGGGCAACGACGCGGAAACGGTTGTCGCCAGCAGCGTAGCGTTCGACCACCTGCATCGAATTGTCGGGTGTACCGTCGTCGACCACGATTATCTCAAGGTCGTGGAGGCTTTGCGTCAAAATGGACTCCAAGCAGCGGGCGACCTTGTCCTCTACATTATATATAGGTATGACAACCGAGACTTTTGCCTTCATAAGCATCAGACAGTTGCCTGTTGTTGCGATGCCCCACGACATTCAATGCCGGCATCGCGTAGCACTTTCCTTACCTGAGGGATAATACGCCGGGTATACTCCCTTGCTCCAATGTCATTCATGTGCTTGGTGATAATAAACTTATCGGGATGGCCTGAAATGCCCTCCATATTAGAATAGTCGAAATAGGCGACATGATACTTGTCGAACAAATTCTTCAGTTCGTCGGGGAAAGTGGCAAAATCGTGCACATAGTATGGACTGATGAGGAAAATGACGGTCACGTGGTCCTTCTGGGTCTCCTGAATGAATTTCTCCATATACTTCATCTTCAAGGGACAAATAGTATGGGGAGTATCTTTTTTCAAGTAATGCTTTCCCAACGTACCATGAAGAGGGATATAGCCTTTCTTCATCTCATCTGCCATCATGTGGCCAACAAAGATATCCAGCAACTTGGAATTGTTGCGATACAGCAACGACTGCACCTTGAATTTCTCCATTGAATCCACATCCTCAAACAGCTCCTTCATCCCATCACAATCATAATAGGGTTTGAGGTCATTGATGAATCTCGCGTTTTCCTCTTTTCTATCGTAATCGTTGGCAGTGACATCATACAGAATCAGTTTGGGGACATGATGGCTTTTCATCATCCTCCACCTGCCATAAGTATAAAGGATGCCCATGCCATAGCGTCCGCAATTACAACACGACAATCCCAAGGAATCGGCAATGATATCCGGCACATAATGGAAGGTGGCCCGGGAGGCACCAAGTACCATCACATCGTCAGTACTCCGCCGATAGGAGTATTCTATGTTTCCCACAAATCCCTCGCTCTTGTTTGTCCTCCAATAGGAGAGGCCTTGACCTATCGCGAAGTCACAGGCGGCAACAATGAGAAGGAATATCAAGCAATTGATACAAAACCGTCGCATTTCAGAATTGTGCATATATGAACTCCCCTCCGTCGAGCACGCCCAACATCAGTATTACAAGGACAAGGAACGTATAACCACCCCATTGTGCATATTTACTCCTCACGACATTGAACTTCCCCTCAAAAAACTCTTGATACACATCCACGACAACCAATATAGGCAATACCAGCAAGAAATAGATCAGGCTTGGCTCATGCAATTGGGTAAGCGGTGAAGCAAGGTCGGAGAAAGTGTGCCCTATGAGATTGAAAGCATCCGTCAGAGTAGGCATGCGGAAGAAGAAGCGTGAGAAGTTGACAATATTGAAAGTGATGAAAATCCTCATTAGCCTGACAGGCATGCTGATATGTTCGAACTTGTGTATTTTCAGCATTTTCTCCACGGCGATAGAAATGCCATGGGTCATTCCCCAAAATACGAAAGTCCAGTTGGCACCATGCCAGAGACCACTTACCGTGAACGTAGCAATGAGGTTGAAATAGTTGCGGGGCTTACTGCATCTACTTCCCTTCAGAGGGATGTAAATGTTGTATTTGAGCCACCTCGACAAGGTGAGATGCCACCTTCGCCAGAAGTCACCCACCGTCACGGCAAAATAAGGTCGCCGGAAATTCTCGGGCAACTTGTATCCCAAGAGATTGGCCACGCCTATAGCCATCATGCTATATCCCGCGAAGTCGGCATATACCTGTATGGAGTAGATGACACTTGTGAGGAAGCAGTCAGATCCGGTGAACCTGTCAAAATGCCCGTAGACATGGTCGACAAACAGTCCTGCCCTGTCGGCGACGGCCAGTTTCAGGAACATTCCCCACACCACTCTCTTCATTCCACTCGACGCGAGTGCGTAGTTGAATGGCTGAGGTTTCTTAATCTGTGGCAGCAACTCTTTCGACAGGCTGATAGGACCACAGATGATGTGCGGGAAGAAAGACAGGAAGAGGATATAATCCACGAAATTCGTCTCTGCCTTTGTCTTTCCGTAATATACCTCTACCATATAGGCTACGGCCTGCAACGAGAAGAACGACAAGCCTACAGGAATGGCCCAGTTGAGTCCTGCCACCTCGAAATGGATTCCCATCCACCCCAAGGCTATTGAGGTGCTACTGGCAAAAAAATCAAGGTACTTGAAGAAAAACAGGGGAGCGAAAGAAGCGGAAAGAAGCGCCCATATCGTTGCTTTCCGCCTTTTTTCCTTTTTTTCAATGATCCTTGCGCCCCAATAAGTAATCACGGTGACATACATCAGCACCAACGCATGCCATGCGAAGAAACTCATGTAGATGAGATAACTTACCAGGATAAGGAAGCATTTTTTCCAAAGGGGCTTTAATGAGGGAATAACCCAATAAAGAAGAAAGATAAAAGGAAAGACGAGCCAGAAGAGGAAAGAATTGATAGTCATTTTCTCACAATCATTTCAAAAAAACAACATATAGGCTCATCTGGAAACATGATGGTTGTCGTGCAGGTACCACTCATAGAGACGGTGTATGCCCTCGTCGATTTCTACTTGGTGATGCCATCCCAAGGCGTGGAGTTTGCTCACATCGATGAGTTTGCGCGGCGTGCCGTCGGGCTTGGAGGCATCCCAGCGCAATTCGCCCTGAAAGCCCACCTCTGCCACTACCTTCTCAGCCAGTTGGCGTATGGTGAGTTCCTTTCCCGTACCCACATTGACATGGCAGTTGCGCACCTCGCGGCATCCCGGGGCATAAGTGTCCTTGAAATCGACATGGAGGAGCACATGCACGCTGGCATCAGCCATGTCCTCACTCCACAGGAACTCGCGGAGCGGTGCTCCTGTCCCCCATAGTGTGACAGCCTTGGGCGAGATGCCGTATTTTGCCAATATGCCGAGGATATCTTCTTCGGATGCCTCACTTCCCACACCCTCTACCGGCCTTGCACCAAGGTCGCGACGCACACTGTCCCAGTTGCCCTCATTGAGACACTTGGCCAGATGTACCTTACGGATCATGGCAGGCAACACATGACTGTTTTCGAGATGGAAATTGTCGTTGGGCCCATAGAGGTTGGTCGGCATCACAGCAATATAGTTGCAGCCATACTGCAGGCTGAAACTCTCGCACAACTTCAGCCCCGCAATCTTCGCGATAGCATAGGGCTCGTTGGTATATTCGAGTTCCGACGTGAGCAAGGCATCTTCACGCATGGGCTGTGGCGCCATGCGAGGATAGATACACGTAGACCCAAGGAAGAGCAGTTTCTTCACTCCATGGCGGAAACTCTCGCCGATGACATTCTGCTGAATCTGCAGATTCTGGTAAATGAAATCCGCTCTATAGGTAAGGTTGGCCATGATGCCCCCCACATGGGCGGCAGCGAGCACCACCGCATCGGGTTGCTCCTCATCGAAGAATGCCTTGACTGCCACACCATCGAGCAAGTCGAGTTGGGCATGCGTACGCCCCACGAGATTGGTATAGCCACGCTTGAGCAAGTTGTTCCAAATGGCAGAGCCCACCAGGCCACGGTGTCCAGCCACATAAATCTTGGATTGTTTGTCTAACATCGTATGAAAAATGTGTTACTCAGGAAGTTTAGCCTTGAGATACAATTTCCTGACGAATTTCATGTCGTGCTCCACCATGATTTTGATAAGGTCGTGGAAAGAAGTCTTGCGTGGGTTCCATCCTAACAGGTTCTTGGCCTTTGAGGGGTCGCCCAACAGTTGCTCCACCTCTGCCGGACGGAAGTATTTGGGGTCGACCTCGACGAGCACACGGCCTGTGGCCTTGTCGATGCCCTTCTCATCCACTCCCTCTCCCTGCCACTCGAGCGCAATACCCACGGCCTCGAACGCCAAGGTGGCAAACTCCCTCACCGTGTGATACTCACCGGTGGCGATGACGAAATCATCGGGCTTTGGTTGCTGCAAGATGAGCCACATACACTCCACATAGTCCCTGGCATACCCCCAGTCGCGCAGCGAGTTGAGGTTGCCTAAGTAGAGTTTGTCCTGGAATCCCTGCGCTATGCGCGCGGCAGCAAGCGTTATCTTGCGGGTGACGAAGTTCTCACCCCGTCTTTCACTCTCATGGTTGAAGAGTATGCCATTGCAGCAAAACATGCCGTAACTCTCGCGGTAGTTCTTCATAATCCAATAGCCGTAGAGTTTGGCCACGGCGTATGGCGAACGAGGATAGAACGGTGTAGTCTCGCGTTGTGGCACCTCCTGCACCAACCCAAAGAGTTCGGAGGTGGAAGCCTGATAGATGTGGCATGTCTTCTCGAGTCCTACAATCCTCACCGCCTCGAGCAAGCGGAGCACACCCACGGCATCAGTGTCGGCAGTGTATTCAGGCACATCGAACGACACTTTCACATGGCTTTGCGCTGCCAGGTTGTAGATTTCATCGGGATGCACTTCTCCGATAATTCTGATGAGCGACGACGAGTCGGTCATGTCGGCCCAGTGCAAGTTGACGAGCCGTTCCTTCTTCATGTCTCTCACCCATTCATCGAGATAGAGATGTTCGATACGACCCGTATTGAATGACGACGACCTGCGAAGCAGGCCGTGCACTTCATATCCCTTGTCGATGAGAAATTCTGCCAGATAGGAACCGTCTTGTCCGGTAATGCCAGTGATAAGGGCTTTTTTCTTGTCCATGATTGTCTTATTCCGAGAATTGTGCTATTTTCTGTTCTTCGGAGAGACGGCAGATGAGTAAGGTGTCGTCTTTCTCCGCGATGATGTATCCATCGAGGCCTTGCACCACCACCTTTCGCTCCTCCGTGGTGTGTATGATGCAATTATGCGTATCGAAGAGCGAGATATTGGAACCGATTTTTGAATTGCCGTAAAGGTCCTTTGGGGTTTGTGCCAGCAGCGAGCCCCAGGTGCCGAGGTCGCTCCAGCCGAAGTCGGATGGGCAGACAAATATTTCGGCAGCCTTCTCCATGATGGCATAGTCGACAGAGATGCTCTCGCACTCAGGATATTTCTGGTTGATGAGTTCCTGTTCCTCGGGCAATCCGTAGTAAGGCACGAGATTCTCGAAGATCTTGGAGAGCGACGGCATATAGACCCTGAAGGCATTGACGATGGTGCTCACCCTCCAGATGAAGATGCCGGCATTCCAAAAATAACTCTTGTTGCGGATATATTTCTCTGCTGTCTGTGCGTCGGGTTTCTCGCGGAAGGAGTCGACGCGGTAGATTTCCCTGTTGCGTGCCGAACTGGCAGAGAGGTCGGCTTGTATATACCCATATCCCGTCTCTGGCCTTGTAGGTTTCATGCCCAAGGTGACGATGGCGTCGGTCTCACTGGTGAAATCGAGGCAAGAAGTGATGATGCGCCGGAATTCCGACCCATTGGTCACCACATGGTCGCTGGGTGTCACCACCACATTGGCCTTGGGGTTAATGGTCTTGATTTTCCAACTCACATAAGCGATGCATGGCGCGGTATTTCGCCGGCAAGGCTCAGAGAGGATGTTTCCCACGGGCACCTGTGGGAGTTGTTCATGCACGATGCCGGCATACCTGGCATTGGTGACCACCCATACGTTCTCGGGGAGGCATATTCCCTCGAACCGCTCGTAGGTAAGTTGCAACAGTGTTTTTCCTACGCCAAGCACATCGATGAACTGCTTGGGTCTTTCCGAGGTACTCATGGGCCAGAACCTGCTCCCAATTCCCCCTGCCATGATTACTAAGTGATTAGATGCGGAAACCATAGGTCGTTATGTGATGAATAGTGATATTTACTTGTTTGACGCTAGCGGTCAATCGTCGTCCTCTGATGCCTCATTCTTTTTCCTGTAGATGAAATCCCTTACATCCTTGTAGGGCATCCAGATGGCCTCGGAAGGGAAATACCTGACGAGACGGAACCTAAACTTCTCCAATATCCAGAATCTCTTGAAATGTCCTTCCGCCAAATCGAGTTTCTCATGAAGCCTTTTCTCTGAATGCCCGAAGTTTCCCGCGAAAAGCATCTCCTCAAGCAAGAACTCCCCTTTCTTCTTGTTGGGTTTTGCATAAAGGTATTTGCTGTCGAGTCCGAGCACCTCTTTTTGCACATACATCATGGCAGTGGCGAAGCCATACATACCAAAACGCTTGAGTAAGGCGATGAGTTTTTTGGTGTCTTCGGGTGTGGCACCCTCGTCGTAGCGTTTGCGCAACAAGTAGAAATAGTCGATGATCTGCCGCAGTCCCACTCCCTCATTAATGAAGTGGCGGAAAATGTGGCTGAGTTGGTAGAACAGGTTGAACTCGTTGGTGGGAACGAAGAAACTGTACTTCCCGTCGGGAGAGGTAACCTTGTTGCCAAACTGTGCTGGCGCCACCTCGTCGAAATATTCCCACAGTTTCTTGGTCTTCTTGGGATTGTAGAACCGTGACGGTCTGAAATGCACCTCTACTTCTGCATCACCAAACATCGGGAAATGCACGTGGAGAGAGGAGGCCGGCCTGTTGTAATATTTCGTGGTAAAAGCAAGGATTTCCTCTCGTGTACCCTCAAGCCATATGTCCACGTCGCCACACGCACGGAGATAGGGGTCGGGATAGAGGATGGCGTTGCCCTGTCCCTTGAGGATGCAGTTGCGGAAGCCATTCTCCAGAAACCATTCCGAAGCCTTCTGCGTACGTCCGAAGAGCACTTCATTCTTCTTTCTCAATCTCAAATCCTCGAACACCCACTCCATCACATCATCGTCGGTAGGTTTGTTTCCCTTGAAGTCGGCGGCGGTAAGGCGCCCATCTTTCATCAACAACGTGGGGACATACAATCCCGAGATACATTGTTTCACGCTAAAATCCATCAAATTATGCCAGTTGATGCTGGATATGCATTCCGGCACCTCACTGCCAGGATTGAGGCAAAACTTCAGGAATTCAAGGTATTTGGTTGATTCTTCCATAAAATGGTTCTATGATGTTAATGTTTCAGTATCTTGCCGAAAGTCATGAAGATGATTTTGAAATACTCTCCCAACGTGCGGTTATTGATGAAATGGAAGTTATACTCTATCTTCTTGGGCATGATTTCATTGATATACATCTCCTCTGGGTCCTCGGCCTGTCCGAGGAGCACATTCTCATCGGAGAAAGCGATGGAGGCATAATCTGTTATGCCGGGCTTCACGGAAAGTACGATTTTCTGCTCAGGCGTGTAGAGCCTCACATAGCGCTCTACCTCGGGCCTTGGCCCCACAAGACTCATGTCGCCGATGAGTACGTTCCACAACTGCGGCAACTCATCGATTTTGTATTTCCTGATGACATAGCCCATCTTGGTGATGCGGCTGTCGCGCTTTCCCACGGTGATGAGGTGTCCCTTGTCGGAACCTATCCTCATGGAGCGGAATTTATACAATCTGAAGGGTACGCCGTCTTTTCCGATGCGTTTCTGGGAATAGAACCCAGGCCCTCTGCTCTCTATTCTGATGAGAATGTAGATGAGCAGCAACAAGGGCGAGAGCAAAATCAGCCCTATTGAAGAGAGCAGGATGTCGAAGAACCTGATCATCCGGTTATCGTTCGATTACAGTTTGGTAAGCCTCAATCAGTGTCTTTGCCACAAACCTCACTTTCTCGTCGTCGAGTTGGGGATAAACAGGCAATGAAATTTCGTGGGAATAGTTGTTGTATGCCGTTGGATAATCTTTGATGTCGTAGCCCTTCGACCGGAAATAGGAGAGCATGGGAAGCGGAACGAAATGCACGTTGACCGCCACCTCATGGCGTGAAATCTCGGAAATGATATCATCGCGCTGTTGTTCGGTGATGCCCTTGATGCGCAACGCATAGACATGGTAAGAACTTTGGCGGGTGTCGGTGAGCGAAGGCGGAAGGATGGCCCAGTCGTACTGGCGGAGCATCTCGTCATAGGTATTGAAGATGCGCTTCCGCTCTGCCAGCAACTTGTCGTACTGGCGAATCTGGGCGAGTCCGATGGCGGCATTGACATCGGCCATATTCACTTTCATTCCCCTTCCCACGATATCGTAGCGCCACCCTCCTGCCTGACTCTTGGTAAACGCGTCCTTGGTCTGGCAGTTGAGCGTCATGAGGCGCATATCCTTGTAGAGTTGTTCGTTGTCGAAGGGAGCGGGCATGTTGAAACAGATGGCGCCACCCTCTGCCGTCGTCACATTCTTCACAGCATGGAGCGAGAAGATGGCTATATCGGTCTGCGAGCCACTCCTACGGCCATTGTTATAGGCTCCGAGAGAATGGGCGGAGTCGTTCACCACAAGTATGCGTTGCAGTTTCTCCTGCACTTCAGAAGCCGGCACAAACATGGCCTTTACTTCTGGAGAACAGACAAGCCTCATGATGGCTTCGTAGTCGCAGGGAAAACCTGCGATATCGACGGGGATGATAGCCTTTGTACGTGGCGTGATGGCTTTCCTAATGGCCTCTACCGAGATATTGAAGTCGTCGCCCGAGTCGACCATCACCACCTTGCCTCCAGCCCATTCCACCGCCATGGCAGTGGCACAATAGGTATAGGCGGGTATGATTACCTCGTCGCCAGGCTGTATGCCCAGCCATCTCAGCACCAAGATGGCACCCGAAGTCCAGGAATTGACGCCCAGTACGGCTTTCGACTCATTCAACTTGGCTATTTCCGCTTCCAGGGCTTTTACCTTTGGACCTGTTGTAATCCATCCGGAACGCAGTGCATCGACCACTTCGCTGATGACGCTCTCATCGATATAGGGGGGGGAGAATGGTATTTTCATATAGTATAGTTGATTTGATTTTTTATGTCTTTATAGTGGTTAATCCCTTTTCCTCTCATTTGATTTGTGGGTACTTGATTTTGCACGATTCCAAATGCAGGAAATAGATCATCAATTGCAGGTATGTGGCCTTGGTAAAATAGGACACGGCACCCATGTCGGTAATGAACCTGAGGACAATCAGTGTAAACACGAGGTTGGCCATATCGTCGACCTTGAGGTATTTGCGCTCCTGCAGGAACAAGTAGCCGAAAATGCAATAGTAGGATATCAAGCCGAAAATACCGCCGTTGCAGGCCATTTCTGCATAATTGTCGTGGAGGTACATCCTTTCTCCAATGTTCATCGACGCAAGATATTGGGAGCAATTCATGCCTACGCCAAGCCATGGTGTCTTGCGAAATTGCTCCCAGCCTACATTTCTCAGTTCCATACGCAACTCCGTGGAAGCGTCGACCTCGCCTTCGCCCGTAAACCACGACACCATGCCCATGAACCTGTTTGCGGCACCCTCGAACAAGGCTGTTTTCGACAATGCCAACAAAATGGCCACAAACAACACGAAGAACCCAAAGAATTTCAAAAACGGTGCCAGGCTCTTTTTCTTTGACCTCATATATTTCAGGAAATATAGGAACAAGACTCCAAAACCAACGATGACGAGGCTTTTCCTACTCTCTGACCTAAAGATAAATACCAAAGCAATCAAGACCAACACCATCATCAACCATGAGGCTTTTCTGAAAAAGAAGAAAAAGAAATTGATAACCACCACCGTGGCCGCGAGCATCGACAGGGTATTGATATTATTGAATGTGTTACCTAATCGCTCATTATCTTCTCCTGTTACTGCCACATTAGTGACCCCATAATAGAAATAGGAATAAATAACGACCACATAGCCTGCCCACATCATGATGTTCATCAATTGTGTCACATCCCTAAACCGCTTGAAATGCCAATACATTACGCTAAGGCAAATCAACAACTCCATTAGTGTGTTGGCCATCGTAAGGGCAGTACGGTAGTTATACGCCCACATTGAAGTGGCATAGCAATAGAGGATGAACTGCAGGACGAAAAGATGGAAAGTCTCGAACTGGAACTTGAAATTTGACAAGACTAAAAACAGCAGGGTGACACCAAGCAACACCCATGATCCATAAGCATTTGCTCCCAAAAGATAATTGCTTACCAAGAAGAGGAAAGTCAGGAATGCCAGTATTTGGTCATTCGCCTTAGTGTGGATAAAATTTGGCATTTTGGAAAACGCTAACGGTTATTTCATCAGTCTCCATGGAAACATTCACCAACCCATCGACGGACAGGCATTCAATTGGCGGCCGTCCACAGGCTGGTCATAATGAAGCGGGAAACATGCGAGATGTTCTCTCCCCCCATTCTCTCCATGACTTGATGAAAAAAGCAATATATATTTTGATTGTGAGTAATGAAAGAATTCAAGCAATATCATACGCAGCAGATTGTGGATTGAGCCAACCCTTCGCCTTGCCACACAACTTCCCTACCTCGTCTTTTATATAAAAACGAAGGATAATGACACACGAAAAAAGCCAGTCAGCAAACACCGCCTCGAAGAATGTTACTGTTAATCCACACCCGTACATATACAATGAGCCCTTTGTCCATGCCCAATGAATAAGAACGGAGTGACAACGGAATTCAACACATAATCTATTCTCGCAGCATTCACAATCAACTGCTATATTGCTTTCAAGCCACAAAGGTAGAAAAAAAACGGGGATTTCAATGCAAAATCGACACTTTTTTTGGCGTAAATGGTTTTTTTCGCAATATTTGTGGATTCTACCGTTATATTTGCGCCAATTTGGCAAATGCCTATTGTTTTTCTGCCCGCAGAGGGTTAAAAAGAAACATGTTGTCGCATCAAAGCCAAATCTTCCTTATAGGTCACTTTGATGTTCGTCGGCTCGCCCTCAACAATGAAGACTGGTTCTTCGGGCAAGTATTTGGCCACTACGCCACAGTCATCAGTGGTGACAAAAGCGGGATCGCGGAGTGCCACTTCATAGGCTTTCCTGATTACACCGAGACGGAAGCACTGCGGGGTCTGCATGTTGCGAAGGCTACTTCTCGGCGGTGTGGCAACGATACACTCCTGCTGATCAACCTCGACAATAGTATCAGTGGTCTTCACCGCCACGCCCACGGCATTGTAACTGGCCATAGCATCCAAGCAACGGTCGATAATCTGCTGACTTACCAATGGCCGCACCCCGTCGTGCAAGAGCAGCACATCGTCGGGATGGTCGTAGGCGGCAATGGCAGCCAGACTTGAGTCGTAACGTTCCTTGCCACCCAAGAGGACCTTACTCACTTTCTCGTAGTGGAAGCGGTGCACGATGTCCCACATCAAGTCTACATTCTCTGCCCTCGACACGACAACTATTTCGTCGATACGCGGATTTTTCTGGAACACCTCGATGGTATAGGCAATGATGGGTTTTCCCTCTACTTCGAGAAACTGCTTTGGAAGAGCGCCGCCAAGGCGAGTTCCACTTCCTCCTGCCAAAACTACAGCAATATTCATTACTCCATGATTTTATTATACATTCAACAAAGGCATGCGGGCATAACCATCATTGCCGACCGGAATCCTCGCACAAGCCGAGATTGATTTTCTCGCCGAAATACTCATCAGTACCCGGCAGCCAAGTAGTATGGTATCCACTGGAAGGATAGAAAGTGTATTCGCCGAAATACACCCTGCCATTGATGTCATAGAAATCAATCCTAATGAAAGGATAGCCTTTCGACAAGGATGAAGCCATCTCGAAGACCCGGTCGATACACGGAGGCTTGGGCAAGGTGAAATTCGGGCCTGCCTCTAAAGCATAACTGTTATATGGGCACAGTTTCCATTCCTTGTCGAAGAAATAATAACGGGTATGGTGTTTCTGTCTGCCCACGCACACCAACACGCAATCGGCGTCACCATCGAAGCAATAGACCTTATAGTCGGTAAGGTTGTCTCCAAGATATTCCTCTGCGAAAACCTTTCGCGGCACATCCTTGTAGGGCCACTCCCTGTATCGTGGATAGATGTCGAAGCGCATGGACTGGGCAAGTTTGGCTTTAGCCTTCTTGAGATTGAAAGCCGACTTGTCGCTGCAAATAACCACACCGGTATTACCTCCGCTGTGGGTTGTCTTCAACACGAACTGATTGGGCAATTGCGAGATGTCGATGTCATCAACATTGTCCCACACAGCCAGGACACGAGCCACATGCTGCTCACCCAACTGACTCGAGACAATATCTTTCACTGCCAGTTTGTCTACCATATTGGTGTATTTCCTGTCGTGTTGATGCAGTTTCAGCCACTGCAATTTCTCATCCATTGTCCGTGGATGCTCCAAGTCGAGCCGCCGCCCCATTGTAAGATAAAACTGCAAGCGCAGATATTGCTCATCGGAGAAAAATGATGTCAGGCGGAACAGCACTTTCTGCAAAACGTATCTAATGCCGTTATACAAATGATTCGTCTTACCGACACAGGCCTGCTCATCCTTGGGCGCCCTCCTACTCGAGGAATGAGGGGAAGAATCTATAGAAAAATGATTTTTGAACTGGCCGCAAAGCGACAGGTCTATCTTGTCGCCAAAATACCTGTCGGTCTCGGGAAGCCTGTTCTCATCGACCCCACTTGCCGGATAAAAAGTATATTCTCCGAAATAGCATTTGCCGTCGACATCGAAAAAGTCCATCCTCACAAACGGGAACCCCTCCGACATTTTGGAAGCCAAGTGGAAGAGCAAATCCATATTATCCGGTTTTGGCAGGGTGAAGCCCTCGGGAGCCGCCTTCCCCCGTTTGTTGTACCTCAGCAGATTCCAGTCACGGTCGAAGAAATAAAATTTCGGACTGCCTTTCTGGCGGTCAATGCACAACAAGACACAGTCGGCATCTCCATTGAAACAATAGAACTTATAGTCCACCAGGTTTTCGCCCAGGAATTTCTCCGCAAAGATTCTTTTCTTCACATTCTTGTATGGCCACTCACGAAAAACGGGATAAATGTCTTCTTTCATTGAAATGGTCAATTTCTTTCGGGCAGTTTCCACGTCAAAAGATTTCTTGTCTTTGCAAATCACCACCCCTGTGTTGCCGCCGCTATGATTCGTCTTCAGGACAAAACTGTCGGGCAAGGCATCAAAGTCTATCTCGTCGAATGAATCCCATACGCCCAAGAGCGGACAGACATACTCCTGTCCGATTTTTTCCGCGACAATATTTTTAACAGCGATTTTGTCAACCAAAGAGGTGAGCATAGGTTCACGCTGCTTTAACTTGAGGTATTGCAGTTTCTCGTTCATTGTCTTGGGGTTTTCCAAGTCAAGTTTCTTGCCCATGGCAAAATAATAGAACAACCTCAGATACAGTGTGTCACCAAACAGGAAGTTCACCCTTTTGAGGATTCTCAACAATAATATGTTGCTCATGCGTTATCTGTTTTTTGCATTTGTTTCGACGTATGAATTGCCATGTCGGTAATAATATTACTATCACTTAGTGGCGCATTTACAAGCCCACCAGACTTCGACAGGCATGGCAAAGTTAGACAAAAAATTGAGAAAAGTCACCGTTTTAGGAAGATTATATTCCATGTTTTACAATATTCTCCAACTTATACGGTGTAACACTTACTCTGAAAAACTCCACCTTGACAGTTTGACGGGGTGAATGAAAAAGATATGCTCCGGATAATTATCCATCAACTTGTTCAGATCCTGATTGTTTTCTTTTTCAAGTCTTTTGATATTATACCCCCAAATATCACCTCTTTTCAACTTCACATCCTGGTTGTATTTCACTGACGACGCAGTAAGGAATAGAGCAGTGGGAATGGCTATCTCCACAAATAAGTTGGAAGCAGCAAAAGCGCCACAATACTGGCAGAACTTGGGCATTTCTTTTTCCGTGACCAAGAAGATGTCTGAATATCCACCAACCAAAGGATAGTCCATTTTCAATGAAAAAGGCATTTCCTTAAGAACCTTCCTGTAAAAAACCGAACAATTGTTAAAAAAACTTCCATCTCTTGGAATCAATCTGCCAAAAGGAACCTTTGTAGTGGGAATGCCATGTTTGGCAAATCTCAATTTTGCCTCTTCCACACTTGGAAGGATGTTGGATATTTCCACGCCAGGCTGTTTCACCTTATACTTCAGAGCCTTCACAGAATGGGTCCAGAAATGCTTCCTTGTCTGTATGATGGAAATCCGTGAGATGTAACAATCATGTATGTCCAATCCCGTCTGTTCCCATAAACTATTCTCATTAATCCTGGGATTAAGCAACATATCATCGGCCACTACCAAATAATGGGTAAAGCCTTTGTGTCGCAAATGAGGATACGCCTGTGCAATATAATTTTGGAAACGGTGAGAACTATCATAGACCGGTATCACATTCTCCTGCTCACCATCATAAAATGGAACCAAATGGAAAACATGTGAAAACCTATTCTGATAAATCTTATCTATGACAGGTATGTTTTTGTCATATCTATGGTTATAAACCACCAACAACGCTAATTTCTTTTCCATAATGATTTTTGTTTACATAAATCCATTGCTGCGCCCATTGCCATATCCATGTTGTAGTATTCCCAGTCGGCAAATCTGCCTGTGAAATAAAAGCCATACGGACTGAGTTTTTTCTTGATGCTGCCAACCAACATCTTTGTGTCTTTGTCTTGTATTGGGTAAGTATACTTGTTGAAACGATGGGTAATGTATTGGGGGTGGAATGGCACTTTCTCCAGGTTAGCCATGATTTCCTCCTCAGAGATTTCATCGGTGAACTCCACGGTGCAAGTCTTGATACCCTCAGGGTTATTGTAAGGAGAGAAGTTGCCTGTGCAAATCATGCGGTGGCTCTCACAGTCATCATTCGGCAGATAAATCCAACTGTATGGATTGTCATCCATTTCACAGAACACACTTGTCGTACCATGGTATTGCAGGCGTTGAACAGGTTCATGGAATGGAGACAGGTCTACACCACTTATGCTTCTTACCATATCCTTGATATTGCCGCAAAACACAACTTTATCGAATTTCTGCCCATCTACAATCCATTGAGAGCCATTGAAATGGATGTTTCCGACGTCTTTACCATAACGGATGTCCAGTCCCTCTGCCAACTTCGATGCGATAAATTGCGAACCATGGTGCTTGGCATACCAGAAAGTAGAATGAACAAACTGTTTTTCTTCTACGTGATTCATATTGTTATAGACCATTTCCTCAACCGTCGGCATGGGCAGTTTGCCTTCCAGCCATGACAAGGGAACGTCACGGAGAGACCGCCGCCATACCTTCTGGTTGTATGGCTTGAAATACAACCTATAAAGAGTATCCCCAAAACGAGCTCTGAGAAAATCCTCGAAATTTTGGGGGTTATTGTGCTCATTCTTGTATATCTCCAAGATGTCATTGATGAAAGCACGCTGCGTTTTCTCATCAAACAAATAGACATGGTTTTCAATGGGATAAGGCACCTTCAACTGATCGTTGAAAAACACCACACTGTTTCTGTCGGCCCTGACAAAATCATTTTCCTTGTCGAAGAACTGCCAGAACCAATCCAAAACATCCTGTCGTTTTGAATTGAATACATGACCGCCACAAATATGAAACAGCCCTTTAGGTTCTTCACACCTGATCAAGCCACCTGGTCTGTCTTCTTTCTCGAATATGGTGACGTTGCACTCATCCTTTAAGAAACGGGCTGCGCTCAAGCCAGAAACACCAGCGCCAATAACTGCTATTTTCATTACATCAAATCAATAAATGAAAGAAATACATTGACTTATCTTTTGTCCTCCCGGAGGATTTGCACGATATCCCTGGAAAAAATGTCTGCACCCAGGCTATTGAGATGTGTTCCATCATTAAACAGGGAGTCGTTGCGCAAGTATTTGGGGTGGTTGGTGAAATCAACCAAGGGAATGCCCTTTTGTTGGCAAATGGCCTTCAGAGGCTTGATTTCCTCTTCTCGTCTGGTCTTCATGTCATACCATACCGGTGAAATGACAAAATAGAGACGTGACCCTGCCGCCAAATCGATGAGTTTGCTGAAATAGTCAAGTTTCAAACTGTCGTATTCCACGTCGGAGAACGACAGCATCTTGTTTATCCTGACATCGCCGGGGCGTGAGTCAATAGGCATAAAGCCTTTAGTCTTGTCTTCTTCCACCTTACCGGAAAGGTAAGAGGCCAGTCTCGTGAGAAAAAAAGAATTGTATCGATACGCCGACGAGAGCATCTTGTATTTCTCCTTGCCGTCGATGTCGGCGAACATGGCCTTGATGCCCTCGTTATCATAATATGGCCTCAACCACCCCAAATCGATACCATCCGTCGACTTGAGCAAGTCGTAGCCCGGGGTAACATCCACAATGACACACTTTGGCGTATAGCGTTTCTTGACCAACAGTAGCCGCCCATAGTCAAGCATGATACCATTGCCGTCCTGACCGCAGTTATAACAAGATAGACCGAGAGAATCTTGTATCAACTGCGCATTGTAATGATGAATTGCTCTTGAAGACCCGAAGACCAGAATATCAGCGTCCATTTCGTTGGCAATGAAATCGTTTCGCCTTTGCCCACCCGACATCACATTTGCGTAGACATAGTCCATGCCCTTGCCTATCAAGAAGTCTCCCACTGCCAGAATGAGGAGCAACACAGCCATTTTAATAAAAAACTTCTTCATGTCGGTCTAAAAATTTGCATAAATGAATTGGTCGGAATTGAACACCCCCGAAAGGAGTATGAAGAACACAAGCATGACATATGTACACCATCTTACAAAAACATGCTTACTGTTCATCAGAGGTATACGGTTTGGGAAGAACTCGTCGCGCACGTCTTTCAACAATAAAAGGATGACAGACAATACTATCAGCACTGAGGTGGGTGGCGAAGAAAGAAAAGGAGCAGAGAAAAAACTCGGGCTAAAAATGAGTGAAATCATCCCGCACGCATCGCCTATAGATGCCGAGCGGAAGAAAATCCACAAGAAGTTCACCAACAAGAAAGTGACAAGAATCTTGATACTTTTTCCCATGACACCATATTTGCATTTGTTTTGTCCTGTCATCTTCTCCACAATCTGGAACAAGCCATGCAAAATGCCCCAGACCACGAATGTCCAGTTGGCTCCATGCCAAATACCGCTCACCAAGAAAGTGACAAAAATATTCCAATAATTACGCGCCTTGCTGCAACGGCTCCCCCCTAAGGGTATATATACATAATCTTTCAACCACGTGGAAAGAGAAATATGCCAACGCCGCCAAAAGTCAGTTATGCTATAGGAGAAATAAGGACGCCGGAAGTTCTCTGTCAGTTCGAACCCCAAAATCTTTCCCACTCCGAGAGCCATGAGTGAATAGCCCCCGAAATCGGCATATATCTGAATGGTGTATAGAATACTGGCCACAAAACAAGTGGAACCTTTATAATTCAAGTAGGACGGAAAAACAATGTCGACATAAAGAGCCACGCGGTCGGCCACCACCACTTTCATGAACATTCCCCATAGCAGCATCTTCAGTCCCTTCACAGCCTTGTCATAGTCGAAATACTGGCGCAGCGCCTTCAACTGGGGTATCACCAGAGATGCCTTGTTGATGGGTCCCGAAAGGATGGAAGGGAAAAACGAAACAAACAGGGCGTAGGTGAGGAAATCGCGCTCTGCCCCTATTCTCTTGTAATACACGTCGAAGAGGTAGCCTAAAGCCTGAAACGTGAAAAAGGAAATGCCTACGGGAATGGCCCAGTTGAGACCTTCAAGATGACAGTCAAATCCACATAATGAAAGGATATCACGGATGCTGTCATTGACAAAATTGAAATACTTGAAACCAACCAAAGGCAACAGCGACAGCACAACTCCTGCCGTGAGCACACGCTTAGGATGCTTCGTCTTCTCCAACAAAATAGCGGCCCCGTACGTAACCAAAGTGACACCCAACAGGACGAAAGTATATGAAGGTTTCCATTGTATATACAACAAGTAACTGGTTATCAGCAGAAAGGCGTTTCTCGCCCTGAGAAATCTTGCCGGTATAGCGTAATAAAGCAAGAACAGCAAAGGGAATATGACAATAAAATTGAATGAATTATAAATCATATCGAATATTTATGTTCGACGAAAACCTTAGACAAGGATGCTCTATATCAGCCATCATCAGTGGTCTTTTATTACAATAATCGTGCAAATTTAGATAAAAATCGGGAATAACAAGTCTGTCGAGATAAAAATGTGGCAATTAGATATTTCCACGCCTGGATGTTTCGCCTTATACTTCAGAGCCATAGTCGGAGAACGCTATCATCTCCTTGTCTCCACGACTATCTCCATAAGCATAGAGAATATATGAGCGACGTTCAGGTTCTACTTCAAGCAATCTTCTGACTTTTTCCTTGCCGTAGCAGTTCTTGGTTGCGAACCTACCTGAAATAATGCCATTAGCATCTACTTCTATTTGCGTGGCCAGAACCCTACTGACACCTATTTTTTCGCACCAAGGCTGCACCCATTCGAAGATACTTGCAGATATCACATAAACCACATCTGAATGATTTAAATGATCATTTAGTTTCTCCAGCATCTTTCTGTTTTCCATCTTTTCGATCTCATTGGCAAATAATTGCCCCTTCGCTTTGAAATCATTATATTCCCATCCTTTAAAAAAATGAGAAAAAAACATTTGCTTTGCTTTCCAGTTTGGAAATAAATGCAGTTTCATCAAAATCAAGATAGGACAAAACAATAAAAAACCCCAATAAAGCCGAGGGACGCCACATGCAAACTTGATGAATTCAAGCAATGTGTCTTTTGTGGTTAATGTGCCATCGAGATCGAAAACAGCAATGCATCTTTTCGCCATAAAACAGAAAGAATGATTAGGAATTAGGCTAAAACAATTGGACTGTACTATTGAGCATAACACTGCTCAAGATGAGGATGATATTTCGCATATTATAAAAAATATATGATGATTACAAATGTAAGAATCCAGCCCAAAATCGTAGCCTGTATAAATCTGTCGTTCATCAATATTCTTGTAGGGCTCCCGCTTTTTGAGTCTACTATAGTTATATGTAAATAGCGTATAAGGCCGGCCAACACAAAAATACTACTCAAATACAAATAAGAATTATCAAAACGAGCAACGACTTCGGGCGAAACCGTATACATAATATAGCAGACCATTGTTATGCTCGCAACAATGCCAATTGCCTGATTCAAGAACGGCAGATTGTATCTAGCAATGTTCTTCCTGGTTTTTACACCTGTGTTCTCATAAATAGTTACGTCGTTTCTTCGTTTGGCGAAAGCAAGAAACAGGGCTAAAAGAAATGTCATCAAAACAATCCAGTGTGACAAGTATACACAAGCAGAAAGGCCACCTGCAACAACTCTCAAGACGAATCCAACTGCTATGATAAAGACATCTACTATAGCCATTTGCTTCAGCCAAATACAGTAGGCTATATTCATCAGTAAATAAAATGTGATGACTCCCAATAAAAGGTACACTCTAACCCCTGATTGCCAATTGTAAAAAAACATAAGCAGGAAAGATGCGATGACGCAAAAAAGCATTAGAGAATAGGCCTGACTTTTGCTGATGGCTCCAGAAGCCACCGGACGATTTTTTTTATAGGGATGTAACTTATCTAATTCTATATCATGAATGTCGTTGAAACAGTATATTCCGCTTGCTGCTAAACTAAACACAAAGAACATCACTATCACTCCTAAAAGACGGTAAAATTCCAAAATTTTACCGTCGAAGAACAAGGGCAAGAAAATAAAAAAATTCTTGACCCATTGTTGAGGTCTGATGAGTTTAATAATTGATATCATTCTGTGGTTGCCTCATGAAAGGTATATTTGTAAAACATTTCCGACACTTTTTCCACTTCTCCTTTTTCCGGTATCTGATGGTTAATGCCCTGATGGCTGCGGTGGCGGTTGTAATCTCGAAGTAGTCATAGACGAAATTGAAATAAGCCATCATCGGTGTCTTTATTACAATAGTCGTGCAAATTTAAATATAAATCGGGAATAATAAGCCTGTCGAGATAAAAATGTGTCAGTATGTTTTTATCCTCTAAATGTTTAGGCTGCAAGAGCGGCCTCTTTGGCAGAGTATCCCGTCACTTGGAGAATATTTCGCCGAGGACTTCCATGTCGGAAAAGTAAACCTCCACCCCTTTGATTACCTGCCTTTTCTCATGTCCTTTTCCCGCTACTAGCACGACATCGCCTTTCTTGGCCATTTCGCAAGCCTTTTGGATAGCCTCCTTCCTGTCAATGATGCCTGTCACTTTCTCCATTTGAACCTTGTCAAGACCTGCCAGCATATCATTGATAATGTCTTGTGGGTCCTCATACCGTGGGTTATCACTCGTGAGCACAACATAGTCGCTCAATTGTGCAACCACTTGTGCCATCAATGGCCGTTTGCCTTTGTCACGGTTTCCCCCAGCGCCACAGACTGTGATTATTCTTCCATTCTCTCCCAATAGTTCATGAATAGTTGTCAATATGTTTTGCAAGGCGCCTGGTGTATGCGCATAATCTACATAAGCGGTGAATCCTTTAGGTGAATGTACGGGTTCGAGCCTTCCTTTCACACTCTTTAATTCATGCAGAACAGGAAGGATATCCTCTGGTTTCTTGCCCAACAACACCGCAGCACCATATATAGCCAGAAGGTTACTTGCATTGAATCTGCCGATAAGGTTCACATCTACCTTTTGCCCGTTTATCTCCATTTGCATTCCATCATGTTTACTTTCCAAGATCTTGCCTGTGAAATCGGCCTCGGTAAGCAAGGAATAGGTCTTCACAGTGGCCTTGCAGTCTTTCACCATTACCTTACTGCTTTCATCATCAGAATTGACAAGTGCGAAGGCTTGAGGAGACAACTGGTCAAAAAACGACTTCTTGGCATTCCGGTAATTTTCCACTGTGCGATGGAAATCAAGGTGGTCGCGGGTGAGATTGGTGAAGATGGCGCCTTTGAATCGAAGTCCGCTGACTCTTTTCTGCACAAGCCCATGGCTCGAGCACTCCATGAAGACATACTCACACCCCTCCTTGACCATTTTGTTCAAGAGATGGTTGATAATAGTGCCCTTTGGAGTGGTATGGTCGGTTGGAATGGCTTCGTCGTTGATATAATTGCAAACCGTGCTTAACAGTCCGCAACGATAACCCATTTTGCGAAACAATTCATACAGCAAAGTTGCGGTAGTCGTTTTGCCATTGGTGCCGGTAACACCTACCAGTTTCAGTTTTCTGGAAGGGTTGCCATACCATAAAGCAACGGCCTTGCTGTGCCCGATTCTCCATAAAGGAACCACCTGAGACAATATGCGTCGATCCTTGGAGATGAGGCTTGGATCTTCACCTTCATAGTTTAAGTCTCTTACCATGAATAATCTCCACAAGTATTTGTGGTATTTTCTATAATACTTGATGATGACAAGAATTAAGGGCAAAAGGATTATGGCTATCCAAAATGCCTTGCATGACAAAACGCTAATAATTGTGTTGGCGCTATTGACATTTACTGACAATAGAAATAATTTCATAAATTAAAACAGAAAGCCAAAAGGCTCTAAATGACTCACTATATAGTAAACAAGTTATGGCCTTGGAGATACAATTCCTGCACCTTTGCCATGGCGACGTGCTCCTTTGGGGATATTTTGGAATAAAAGAAGCCTTTGGTGAGAATGGCAGAAATGAAGTCCTTCACCTCATATCTCAGTCCCTCACCGTCGTAAGGATAGAAAAATTTCTTATTCAGGTTTTGGTCCTCAAATCGAATCTCAAAGTAATCGGTCTTCCACCATGGAGCTGCCACATAGGCATATCCCTTTGTACCGGAAATCACCATGTTGCCTTCCGACTTTACGCCAAGTCCCACTTGGAATGAAGCGACAGCCGATTTATACTTAAAAACTGCCTTGGTATATAAATCCACTCCTTTATGCATCTTGGAGTAGAAGGTAATATTCTCGTAATCCGTGCCAAGAAGTTTGAAGATAGGCAAGAGCGGAAAACAAGCATTCTCGTTCATGCTTCCACCCATCTGCTTGTAGTCAAGTTTTGCGGAAGTCTCTTCTGTCAACGAAGTTACAGAAGCACTCACCTCCACAATCTCACCAATGACCCCAGATTTCAACAGCGAGACAAGATGCCTGAAAGCCGAACAGTATGCTGTTTTAAGGCCCACCATCAATACCAGGCTCTTTCTTTTGGCCAAATTGAGCAATTCTTCCGCTTGTTTTTCCAAAAAGACAAAGGGGGTCTCACAAAGCACGTGCTTGCCCGATTCAAGGGCTTTTTTTGTATAATCGTAATGGGTGGCGTGAGGCGAAGCGATATATACAGCATCGACATTCTCCAGCAACTGTTCATAAGAGTCAGCAACCATTCCGATGTCGTTTGCCACGCAGAATTTCCTTGCTTCTTGTTGGTGGGGGTTGTAGACTGTCACAATTTCATTGTTGGCCACATGACGTGATTCCGGAACAAAACGCCTGGCGATGCTGCCCGTTCCCACAACACCCAAGCGAATGGTGGGGCGCTCGGCACGTAACATAGAACTCGACACCCCTTCTGTCCTTGGTAAATACACCACCTCACAATACTCCTTGAGATAATCGAAATACCCCACCCAGTCGGAACCTATGGCGAAAATATCTACTCCGTATTTCTGGATATCGTCGATTTTCTGGCCTTTGTATTCCTCAATGACAATCTGGTCGGCAATCCCCGTGGCTTTTACCGCCTCGATTCGTTCCATCATGTTGTTACAAGTATTCATCTTGCCTCGCTCCAAATCAAAGGTATCGGTGGTAACACCCACAATCAAATAGTCACCCAAAGCCTTGGCGTGCCTCAATAAGTTGATATGCCCTTGATGAAGCAAATCAAACGTACCGTAAGTGATGACTTTCTTCATTGTTTCTCGAATTCGTGAATACGCTCTGCCAATAACCTCAGTTCTTCATCGGTCTGCAAACCCATATGCGATACCCTATAAAAACCAGGTTTGCCACAGGGCATGATATACGTGTCATACGCCTCTATCAACCCTTTGAAAATACGTCTCTCAGCCGTATCACTGGTCTGGAACCCGGTGATGGCCGCAGAAGGACATTGGGCGGGAATGTCCCAACCATACTTCTTGCAATATGCACGGAAGACTTTAGCCCGATGATGAATATCTGCTATGTTCTTGTCTTCACCACCTTCGTCTTTCAATTGCAACAGACGGGCATGAAGTTGAAGATACAATATCGTGGCAGGACTGAAGGGGGTTTGCCCACGCCTTAAATTGTCAAGATTGTCATTGAAATCCCAATAATATCCCAAATGGTTGTAAGCGTAGTCTTTGAGATGGGCTGAGAAGAAAAGGATTGACAATCCTGGAGGTATGTTGAGGCCTTTTTGTGTGCTGGTCACACAAATATCAATACCAAGTTCGTCCATATTCAGAGGCTCCGCAAGGAAAGAACTGATTACATCCACGACCAACGACACGCAATGCCTTTTACAGATCTCTGAGATAGCATTGAGATTGAAGAGTTGTCCTGTAGAAGTCTCATGGTGTTGGCAAAGGAGCACGTCGGCACCACTCTCAGCCAGAGATTTCTCCATGTCTTCATAATTGACGTCTTGGGCAAAGGGTACTATATAATCCACGGCGTCTACTTTATAATATTGGCATAAGGAGTACCACCGGTGCCCAAACGACCCTCCATCGATAACAAAGGCTCGCTTTTTTGTTGAGACATAATTTTCGACAACAGCGCTCATCGCTCCTGTTCCCGAACCTGTATAGACGATTGTTCTTCCATTCTTGCAATGAATCAAATCCAACAACATCTGCTCTGATTCGAGGTTGATTTTGGAAAATTCATCGGTACGCATATATATGAAAGGTTTAGAACCTATTTCCATAATACGCTCGTCTATGTCGCCTGGAAAAGCGTAGGAATTCATAGTAATTGGCTATTTTATAATGTGGTAATCAGTATATTTCTTACATAAACATAAATAATTATGCAAAGATAAGAAAAAGAGAAAGAACAGCCAAAAACTAATCAAACAAAAAACCAAAATCCTCCAAAAAGCCAAGAAACCAAATGGCATTTTCCATTAGGATTCATTCATAAACAGAAGGCGCACCACCATAAAAACAAGGAGATTTTTTGTAATAGACACGTTTTGCACTATCTTTGACTTCACCGAAGATAGGCTGCACCTCGGAAAAACAATATTTAATTTGGTTTTTCTCTCGGTTTGCACTACCTTTGCTATTGTTAACGGAATGATTATATTGCAACAAAGTATCAACATGAAGAAAAATGCGTTCAAATACAGGTCTTTCGCCATACTCTTTGCCGTAATGGCCACCTTGCCCATCCTGGCTGCCAATGAGAAAACAATCCCTGCCAACGACAAGGGCATCACTTACACAGGCCGTGTGGAACAACACGCCGACGGGTCGGTGGGCTACGACTGGGTTGGGGTTTATTGGGAGACCCTCTTCACCGGTGGCGAGATAGCCATCGAGGCATCAGAGGAAGGAGCCAGTTACCACAACATCTTCATCGATGACCAATGGGTAAGGAAAATCAAGATAGAGGGAAACACGCCCCAGCGCATTGTACTCGCCAGCAAACTGAGCAAGAAGCAGCACAAGGTGAGACTGCAGAAATGTACCGAAGGCCAGTATGGCAAGATGACCATCCACCGCATTGTGCTGGCCAAAGGAGGCGACATTGCTCCCACACCCCACAAACAGCGCATGATAGAAGTCTATGGCGACTCCTACACCTGCGGCTACGGCACAGAGAGTCAGAAAGCCAACGACCCCTTCAAACTCGAGACAGAGAACTGCGACATGGCCTACGGCTGCATCATCGCCCGCTATTTCGATGCCGACTATGTACTCACCGCCCACAGCGGACAAGGCATGGTGCGCGACTGGGCCGACCCCAAGCAAATCTCCGATGTGAACATGTCGACACGCTACACCCAAGTCTACGACGACCACGGCACCCAACCCTACGGTTTCGACCTCTACACACCCCAACTCGTCATCATCAACCTTGGTACCAATGACTTCTCGCCCGTTGCCATCCCTACCGACGAGCAATATGTGGGTGCCTACCTGAAAATGATAAACACCATCCGCGGAAAATACAAAGGGGTGAAGATACTATGTGTCACCCCACACTCCGCCGGCCGCTACCTGCAAGCCGCGCTCCAACTCCTACGTGAGCGCACGGCAGGTATGGAAGATGTATTCATGGCCAACCCCCTGAGCGACATGGTGACCGTAGAACGCGACATGGGTGCCGACTGGCATCCCAACTATCAGGGACAACGCAAGATAGCCATGTCGCTCATTCCACAGATTTCGGCCATCATGGGTTGGGAACTCACCCCACAAGTCGTGCAATGACACCACACCCCATCATCCCCAATACCGAGAAGCCATGAGCCTCACCATCCTCCTCACCATCCTCCTCACCACCATTCCCTTAAACTCGGTGGGCAATCCCGTGAAGAAACCGCCACGCCCGATGAACTACTATCCCGACAGGGGTGACATCGTCTGCGTGAACGGC
>JAEEGL015083744.1_pt1 | contig 86505 bp, 60 predicted proteins | sample 9134231 | NCBI WGS metagenome assembly JAEEGL01 (sample SAMN16246548, study PRJNA631951) | gut metagenome | biome: gut microbiome; feature: rumen; material: fiber-attached | host: Bos | place: Iran: Karaj | collected 2018-10
AAGACCCTCTCTAACTCTCCCTTAAAGGGCGAGGACAAAAAAGGCGAGGACAAAAATCGCCCCTCACTTTAAGGGCGACTGGGGGCTTAAGAGTAATCCACTAAATGTGGATTCGGCCCCACAAAGGGGAGCGAGTCCCCACTCGCGACGGAGAGCAGGACGGGGGTGGGTCCTCTCAATAATCAATGAAAACGACTCTCATCGGAACCGGAAATGCGGGAACAAACCTACAGGCCGCGCTGACAAAGGCGGGGCACGAGGTGGTGTGGCTTCGCGGAAGAGACTTCAAGGCGGAGGACATCAGCGGGGAAGTAGTCATTGTCTCCGTAAAGGACGATGCTCTGCCAGCAGTTGCCTCGAAACTGGGGAACACGGGGGCGTTGGTCGTTCACACGGCTGGGAGCATACACATGAACGTCCTACCCTGCCCTCGTCGCGGTGTTCTCTATCCCATGCAGACTTTCTCAAAGAGTCGCCTCGTGGACTTTAAGTCCGTGCCCCTGTTCCTGGAAACGGAGAGAGAGGAGGACATGGCGTTGCTCGACGAACTGTCACGAACCATCAGCGACAGCATCCACCATACCGACAGCGAAGGACGGCGATTGCTGCATCTGGCTGCCGTGTTTGCATCGAACTTTGCCAATCACTGCTACGCCCTGTCGGCCGATATCCTGAAAGCGAAAGGGATAGACTTTGAGGTGATGCTGCCCCTGATTGACGAAACGGCGCGCAAGGTCCATCAACTACCGCCCCGCGAGGCTCAGACTGGTCCTGCCGTGCGCGGAGACGAGGGTGTGATAAAGAAACAAAGCGAGATGCTCTGTGGAACATGCAAAGAGGTTTATGAACTGATGAGCAAATCAATTAAATCATTGGAAAATGAGAAATTAATTATTAGTAGTTAAGGAGTCAAGGAGTCAAGAAGGCTGCGATTAAGCGAAGGCAGAATGAAGTTTACTTCTATTATGCTGAGCGTGAGCAGGCTCGAGGCGAAGCCTCAAGTAAAGCCGATAGGGTTTGCGAAGATGCAACCAGTCAATAGTATAGGCTTAACTTCTGTCCGAAGGACGAGCAAAGCGATATCCCCTTTAACTCCCCTATAACTCCCCTATAACTCCCAAGGCTGAAAGCCGATAACTCCTAAAAAAAGACAACATGATCAACTATGAACTGAAAAAGATACGGGCCATCATCATGGATGTGGATGGGGTGCTGAGTCAGGAAACCATCCCGATGAACAACGACGGCGTGCCGTGCAGAACGGTGAACATCAAGGACGGATATGCCCTGCAGCTGGCGGTGAAGATGGGACTGACCGTTGCCGTCATCACGGGGGCAAGAGTGGAATCCGTAAGGGTGCGCTACGAAGGACTGGGAGTGAAGGAAGTCCGCATTGGCGCCGAAGTGAAGATGGTGGTTTACGAAGAGCTGCTGAAGAAGTACGGCCTGAGCGACGAAGAAGTGCTGTACATGGGCGACGACATTCCCGACTACGAGGTGATGAGTCGTTGCGGTCTCCCCTGCTGCCCTGCCGACGCGGCTCACGAAATCAAAGAGATCAGTCGGTACATCAGTCCTTGCAAAGGTGGCGAAGGCTGCGTTCGCGATGTGGTAGAACAGGTGATGCGTGCTCAAGGCACCTGGATGGCCGACAAGAGGGCGTTTGGATGGTAGGGGACCCTCCCTTTGGGAGGAATTAAAAATTAAAGATTAAAAATGAAAAATGAAAGCCCCCTCTCTAGCTCTCTTTTAAAGGTAAAGGACAAAAATCTCCCCTCACTTTAAGGGCGACTGGGGACGGGGGTGGGTCCCCTCTATATTCAATATTCAATGTTCAATGTTCAATGTTCAATGTTCAACACTCAATATAAAATCATTCTCGCCAGCGCAAGTCCTCGCAGAAAGGAGTTGCTGAAGGGACTGGGACTGGACTTCGAAGTGAGGCTGGTGCCAGGCATCGACGAGTCGTATCCCGAAGGACTTAGCGGAGAAGAGATTGCCAAGTGCATCTCACGAAAGAAAGCTGATGCCTACAAGGCCACGATTGCCGATGACGAGCTGATCATCACCGCCGACACGATAGTATGGCTCAACGGACAGGTGCTGGGAAAACCTCATGACGAAGAGGAAGCAAAGCACATGCTGCAAGCCTTGCGCGGACGGACGCATCAGGTCATTACGGGTGTCACCCTGCTGACAACGGAGAAGCAGCATACGTTTTCCGTCACAAGCGATGTCACTTTCAGCAACCTCACGGACGAGGAGATCATATATTACATCCAGAACTATCATCCCATGGACAAAGCGGGAGCCTACGGCATTCAGGAATGGATAGGTTTCGTGGGCGTGGAACGCATAGAAGGCTCGTACTTCAACGTGATGGGACTGCCAGTACAACGACTTTATAAAGAACTCAAACAATTCATATCATGAAAAAGTTATTTTTCTTCCTGCTGGTATCAGTAGCTATCTTCGGTCTTACCGCATGCAACGACGACGATGAGGGTGCAATGCCCCCCATCTATCAGGGATTCCGCGTAGAGCCTTCCAATGTGCTGCATCCGGGCGACATAGTGACCATAACAGCCGTGCAACACCAAAAGGGCCGCTATATCTACGGAGCCAAGTATTCGTGGTCGATCAAGCGAAACGGAGCTGCAGAAGACGAAGGTCCCATACTCGTTTACGGGGTCAACGAAGGCGGAGAGAGCAACTACAAAGATCCGCAATGGGTGGCTACGATTCCCAGCGATGCTGTTCCCGGCATCTACACTTGCCGTTTCGAGGCCAGTTGGCAAAATGCTGCCGACGGGGAAACAAAGACTTGGCAAAGCGTGGGCGGCGAAGGCCTGAGGGGCACCATCACCTCGGTAAGTTCTACCCTTTTCAGCCGCGCCAACGGCAGTTTCACTTTAAGCATCCAGTAGGGCAATAATTTACCTTCGTGCGCGTTATATATAAAGTATGACGCAGAGATGCCTTGCCATATTCCTTGTTCTGACTATGCTCCTGACGGGGCATAGCAGTGCTGTTTTTGCTCAGGAGACACCCGTCGACACCACGAAAGTGCGCCTGCGCGGAAGCATCGTCGACGAGAATCAAGAACCCATCCCGATGGTGATGGTTCGCATCGAAGGACAAGGAATTGCCACCACTGCCAACTTAGACGGAAAGTATAACATCTCGTTCCGAAAGGCTGACAGCGTGGTAGTTGTGTTCCAGATGATGGGATTCCAAAAGCGGCAGCGCGTACTCAAGAAGCCGGTAGGCGAACTGGTGCTGAATGTGGTGATGAAGTCCAACGACCACCAGCTCGACGACGTGGAAGTGCTGGAACAGCGAAGGCAGATGAACCAGAACCAGACGCTGAACACCGAGGAACTCAAGCGACTGCCTTCCACCACGGGAAATGCCGTAGAGGAACTGGTTGCCACGCAAGCCGGAGTATCGTCTCACAACGAACTCTCCAGCCAGTACAACGTTCGAGGCGGTTCGTTCGACGAAAATTTCGTGTACATCAATGGTGTCGAGATCTATCGTCCCTTGCTCATCAGCAGTGGACAGCAGGAGGGTCTGTCCGTCATCAACAGCGATATGGTGGAGAAGGTCGACTTCTCGGCAGGAGGTTTCGAAGCCAAGTACGGCGACAAGATGTCGAGTGTGCTGGACATCACCTACCACCGTCCGCGTGGTTGGGAGGGTTCTCTGCAGGGAAGTCTGCTCGGTGCTAACGCCTACGCAGGTTACGGAACCAGGAAGATTTCCTTCTCCAACGGCCTGCGCTACAAGACCAACCAGTACATGCTGGGGTCATTGGAAACGAAGGGTGAATATCGTCCCCGCTTCCTCGACTATCAGGCCTATTTCTCTTGGTCGCCTTCCCGCAACTGGACATTCGACGTCATTGGATACATCTCCAAGAACAACTACAACTTTGTGCCGAAGGACCGCGAGACGCGATTCGGAACGATGGAGGACGTAAAGTCGTTCCGCGTCTATTTCGACGGTAAGGAGGAGGACCTCTTCCGCACGATATTCGGTACGGCGAAACTCACACGCCGACTCAACGATCGGTCTAACCTCTCTCTGGCTTTCTCAGCATTCTCGACCAAGGAACGCGAGACCTACGACATCCAAGGCCAATACTGGCTCAACGAGACCAACGGCGACGACCAGCTGGCTGTGGGAACCTACATGGAACACGCCCGCAACTTGCTCACCAGCAGCACGAAGAGTCTGAAACTCGCCTACGACCTGCGTCGCAGATACCACACCCTGCTTGCCGGCATTGCCTGGAAGCACGAGAGCATCAAGGAGAACTCGCGCGAATGGGAAAGTCGTGACTCCAGCGGATACAGTATCCCACACACGGGTCGCGACCTCATGCTCATCTACAACCTGAAGAGCGTGAACGACATCACCAGCAACCACATGGAGATGTTCGTCCAAGACACTTGGCGCAAGGAGTCGCAGGTGGGCATACTCAGCGTCAACTACGGCGCACGCCTCTCCTACTGGACTTGGAACGGCGAATGGCTCTTCTCGCCTCGTGTCTCCATGGGATTCGTTCCTAAGAAGAACGACAATCTTACCTTCCGTCTGGCAACAGGTCTCTACTATCAGCGTCCTTTCTACAAGGAATTGCGCGACACGGTTACCACAGAAGGAAACACCATCGTCCGCCTGAACAAAGACATCAAGTCGCAGCGCTCCTTCCAAGTGCTTGCCGCTATGGAATATCGGTTCCGAATGGCCGAACGACCCTTCCGCTTTACCACCGAAGTCTATTACAAGGCACAAAGTCGCATCAACCCCTATAACGTTGATAATGTGAAGATTGTCTATTACGGACAGAACATCGCAAAGGGCTATGTGGCAGGTATCGACATGAAGGTTTATGGAGAATTCGTAAAGGGCACCGACAGCTGGATAAGCTTTGGCATAATGAAGGCGCAGATGACGCTGAACGGGAAGAAGATTCCTCAGCCCACTGACCAGCGCTGGAACCTGAACTTCTTCTTCTCCGACTACTTCCCCAACACCACACGTTGGAAGATGAACCTTCGTGCCTCCTTTGCCGACGGACTGCCTTTCGGTCCGCCACATACAGGACTCGAACGACAAGCCTTCCGTGCGCCTGCCTACAAACGTGTGGACATCGGCATGAACTTCCGCGCCCTGAACAACGAAGACCGCCACCTGCGCCACAATGCGGTGAAGAACATCTGGCTGGGACTCGACTGCTTCAACATCTTCGGTTTCTCCAACGTCTCGGGTTACTACTGGGTAACGAATGTCTCTGGTGCACAGTTTGCCGTTCCCAACTACCTCACGGGACGCATGATCAACGGCCGCTTCCTAATTGAGTTTTAAGGATATACAACAAAAAAGGGAACCATTTCGGTTCCCCTTTTTTTGAGAAGTGAATTGGAAGATAGGGTTATTTCCTCAAGCCATCCGGCTTAACTCCTTCGCTCGAACTTGTTCGCTTGCGTAGTAGAGCGGAGCAAGTAATCGGACGACCCGAAGGGGCTACGCTTGCGTAGTGCAACGGAGCAAGAACTCCCTTTTAACTCCTTAACTCCCTAAAAACTTACTTCTTCTTCGTCGTTGTAGTCTTCTTCGCAGTAGTAGTTTTCTTCGTCGTTGTGCTCTTCTGAGCAGGCGCAGATACAGGAGGATTGTAGTACTTCAGAGCCTCGGGCATACGCTTCTGCAGGGCTGCCATACGTTTTGCATCAGAAGGATGATCGCTGAACAATTCGCTCTTGCTATTACCACCCTGCTGCGACATACGCTCCCAGAAAGGAATGGCCAGACGTGGGTCGTAACCTGCCATTGCTGCAAAGATAAGACCAAGGTGGTCGGCTTCAGTCTCGTTATCACGCGAGTACTTGAGGTTGGCGAACTTGAAGCCAATCTGTCCTACCATGTTGGCAAGAGCTGCGGTTGTGGTACCCATGCCCTTAGCCTGACCAACCTGCGAGAGCACGTTACCACCGATTTGTGCGGCATATTGCTGGCGCATCTGCTTCGAAAGCTGTTCGGCAGAATGTTTGGCAACAGCGTGTGCAATCTCATGACCGAGTACGATGGCAAGGCTGGTTTCGTCCTGAGTGACGGGAAGCATGCCTTCGTAAACAACAATCTTACCGCCAGGCATACAGAAGGCATTGACCTGATTATTGGCAACGAGGTTGAACTCCCATTTGTAGTTCTGCAACTCGCTAGCATAGCCGTTGTCTCTGAGGTACGTCTCCACAGCAGTAGCAAGACGCTGACCCACACGCTTCACCATAGCGGTGTTGGTGGCATTGGTTGACAACTGAGCACCCTTCATGTAATCCTGATACTGCTGGGTACTGAGACTAAGAACCTGTGCATCATCGACGAGAAGATGCGTCTTACGCCCTGTAATGGGCACAGTGTTGGTGGTACCGCATGCAACAGTAAGCATTGCAAGTGCCACAAGAAGTAATGATTTAACGTTCTTCATTTTGATAAAATTATTTATTAACTATTAATTCCGTCTTATCACATACATCCGACAAAATTAGGTAATTTTCATGGTAATAACAAAATCGAAAAGGGATTTTATGCACAATAGATATCATTTTTCGGTATTCTGCATCTAAACACATGAATTTGATGCGATGACAACATTGCTAACAGACCTATCGGTCTTCCTGTCTCAGGCTTGTCATTTAAAGAACTCGTTCTTATATGACCATCCTTGCGACAAAATCCTTGATTTTGTTTGCAAATTATCTCGCTTATTCGTATCTTTGCACCAATAAATCACTAAATATACAAATCTTTAAATCACTAAACACATTATGAAGATTTCAAGAATCGAACATCTGGGCATTGCCGTACAGAGCATCGACGCTGTACTGCCCTATTTCCAGGACGTTTTGGGTCTGGAAGTGTACAAGACCGAGGTCGTTGAAGACCAGAAGGTGAAGACCGCTTTCCTGAAGGTTGGCGAAGTGAAGCTGGAGCTGTTGGAGCCCACTTGCCCCGAGAGCACCGTACAGAAGTTCCTGGACAACGGTGGTCGTGGCGTTCACCACGTAGCATTCAAGGTTGAGGATGGTGTGAGCGAAGCTCTCGCTATGTGCGACGAGAAGGGTATCCGCCTCATCGACAAGGCTCCCCGTAAGGGCGCTGATGGTCTGCACATCGCTTTCCTGCACCCGAAATCGACTTGCGGTATCCTGACTGAACTTTGCGAAGAGTAAGTGCATAGCGGAGTCTTCTGCTAATTTCCACATCGCAACAAAAAAGGCTTCTCAAAATGAGGAGCCTTTTTTTATTTGTCCAATCGTGAAATCGTCAATTTGTCCAATCGTCAAATCGTCCAAGGCTGCGGTTGAGCGAGAGGAGAGTCAAACAAGTTTGAACTCTTCCGAGTGTGAGCAGGCTCGAGGCAAAGCCTCAAATCGTCCAATCCTACACTCTATTGTTTTCAGGAAAAACCACTTTGGGTGTGAAACTTTTCGCCTCTTCAAAATCCATAAGTGCATAGGACATGATGATGCAGACATCGCCCACCTGAACCTTGCGGGCAGCAGCACCATTGAGACAGATGCATCCGCTTCCACGTTCGCCTCGGATAACATAGGTCTCGAAACGTTCACCATTGTTGTTATCGACAACCTGAACTTTCTCTCCGGCAATGATTCCTGCCGCATCCATAAGGTCTTCGTCGATGGTAACGCTTCCCATGTAATTGAGATTCGCCTCTGTTACTTGCACACAGTGCAACTTCGATTTCAAAACTTCTATCATCATGGCGTCGTATGACTTGTAAATTAAGAATGAAGAGTGAAGAATTATCTTTAACCTTTATAACGGATGTGGTCGATCAGACGGATGGGCTGTGAGCCACAGAAGACGGTGATGCAACCAACGATGTCGTCGCTCTCCTTCCAGTCGGTAACATCGGCAAGAGAAAGACCATCGACGATGCTATAGTACTGCACTTCGAGCTCGGGAACAGCATTGATTTGCTCCACAACGCGGTCGTGAACCTCCTGAACGGTCATCGTCTTTGCCCACTCTTTACTTTCCTTCAAAGTCTGATAAATGTGCGCTGCAATCTGTCGTTCCTCGGCAGTAAGCAGGGTGTTGCGACTGCTCATTGCCAAACCAGTAGCCTCACGAACAACGGGACAGGGAACAATCTGAAGACGGAAACCAAGGTCGTCGACCATACGGCGAATGACGGCTATCTGCTGGAAATCCTTCTCGCCAAAGTAGGCACGATCGGGTTCGACCATCATAAAGAGCTTGCTCACAACCTGGCAAACACCATTGAAGTGTCCAGGACGGAAGGCTCCTTCCATCACGCTGTCGGTGGGAGGATAGCTGAAATGCCGCGTGTCGGGTTCTGGATAAACCTCCTCCACCGAGGGGGCAAATACGATATTGGCTCCACACTCCTCAAGCAACTGGCAATCAGCCTCCAGCGTACGAGGATACTTGGCCAAGTCGGTCTGGTCGTTAAACTGAGTGGGATTGAGGAAGACACTGACCACAGTGACATCATTCTCCGATACACTACGCCGCACCAGGGAAGCATGTCCCTCGTGCAAAGCTCCCATAGTGGGAACAAGACCAATCGTCTTACCCTTTTCGCGTGCTTTCCTCAGTTCAGCCTTAAGTTTGGCAATAGTATAAATGCGTTTCATCAGCAAAGTTACAAATTACAAGTTATGAGTCTCAAGTTTTTTCGGCCATTGTGCTTGTGATTGCGTTCCATCGGGCCGAGCGACAAGTTACTCTTTTTTGTTTTTCGGAGTGCAAAATAACGCATAATAATCGAAATAGCGAAACAAACAAGGCAATAAATCACTAAAAAAGGTAAAATATGGGCATAAAACGATTGAAAACGGCACAGTTGTCAAAGTTTTTTTGTAACTTTGCACGACAAAAACCATAAAGTGATGAAAGCGGAAAAGATTTTATTTATTACGCAAGAAATAAACCCATACGTTCCGGATTCAAATCTCACAACACTGGGGCGTGACATTCCCATTACTGCCCTTGACCTGAACCGCGAAGTTCGCACGTTTATGCCCAAGTGGGGAAACATCAACGAACGCCGCAATCAGCTTCACCCCGTTCAGCGCATTTCAGGTATGAACCTGATTATCAACGATACCGACTATCAACTTATCATCAAGGTAGCGTCTATTGTGGGAACACGCATGCAGGTCTATTTCATCGACGATGACGACTTCTTTGCCAAACGTCTGGAAGAATGCGACCACGACGGCAACGAATATACCGACAATTTCCAGCGTTGTGTGTTCTATGCCCGTAGTGTGCTTGAAACAGTGAAGAAACTGCGCTGGACACCCGATATCGTGCATTGTCAGGGATGGATTTCGTCGATGGTTCCCTTGTATCTCAAGACGGCCTATGCCGACGAGCCTTGTTTCCGCGACTGCAGGGTGGTTTACACCGTTTCGCCCAACAAACTGACATTGCCCAGCGGAGAGGATGCCGGACAGGTTATTGCCTTCCGCAATGCAGGTCCCGATTGCATTAGCGAATTTGGCGACAATCTAACGCCAAACGACTGGATGAAGGTGGCCATCAAATACTCCGACGGCGTGGTGTTTGAGCGCAATCTGCCTCAATCTGCCATCATGAAATACGCCAAAGATGCTGGCAAACCCATCATGGCAGGAAAGGGCGTCACACCCAACGACTACATCGAATTCTTCGACCAAGTGTGGAGTGAGAACAGACCGACAACTCAAGAAGACTAATTCCCACCGTCATGCGAAAACTACTTCAAGCCCTCAGCATATTACTGACAATCGCTTTTGCCGCTTGTGACGACAACACAGGCACACTGGGCATTCATTCGGAGGAAGACGGCATTACGAACTCCACCGAAGTCTTTAACGTCACCACACGTTCCATCGCTATGGATTCGGTTGTGGCAAACAGCACAAAGTGTTATTTGGGACGAATCTACGACCCTGAAACCGATACGGAGGTCAACGCAAGCTTTGCCGCTCAGTTCCACACGACAGAGGACTATCAGTTCCCTCCACGCGATGTGATGGTAGGCGACGTTGACAACGTGGAGACACGTGGTGTCCTTCAGTGCGATTCGTGCGAAGTGCATCTCTATTTCGAGAGCTATCTTGGCGACGACAGCAATCCCATGAAGCTGGAGGTTTACGAGCTTTCTGACAAGGAAATTCTCAGTGAGGATTCCGTTTACTATACGGACATCGACTTGTCGAAATACCTAAAGGCCGATGCAGAGCCTATTGCCGAGCGCATCTTTACGCCCAAGGACTACAATCAGGCCTCCACTACCCTCTCCGGTTCATCGTACAACCCCAATGTGAAGATTACGTTGCCCACCTCCCTTGGACAGCGCATTCTGGAGAAGTATTACGAGAAGCCGAGCAATTTTGCCGACTCGTATCACTTCATTCGCAACGTCTTCCCAGGTCTTTACTTCCGCACGTCGAACGGCGAAGGCACTATGCTCACGGTTTACGTAGGCACACTGAACATTTTCTATCGTTACGCCGATGAGCTGGAGGACACCGTCTACAACGCTGTCACTCGCTTTGCTTCTACGCCTGAAGTCATTCAGAGCACGCACTTCGACAATAGCGACCTGACAACTCTGCTGAACGACAAGAGTTGCACTTACTTGAAGACACCTGCCGGCATTTGCACAGAAATGACTCTGCCCATCGAAGACCTGTTCATGGGCAAGCACGCAACGGACAGCATCAGTCTTGCTCGCATCGTGCTTACACGTTACAACAAGACGCAAAACGAGTATCAGTTGGGCACTCCATCCGAACTGCTAATGGTGAGAAAGGGCGAACTGCGCGACTTCTTTGCTAGCAACCACGTTGCCAATGGTCGAACGAGTTACACCACTTCGTTTAAATCTTCCGACAACACTTACACCTTCGACAACATCTGTCGCCTGCTCGTCTATTGCAAGCGTGAGTACGAGACCAAGAAGGCTGCCTACGAAAAGGGGGGAATAACAAGCGAGGAATGGAACAAGTACGTCGAGGAATGGAACAAAGTGGTGCTGGTTCCTGTTACTACCAGTTCTACGACTCGTGACGGCTACACCTATCAGGTAAGCGTCAATCACGACCTGAACCTCAACAGCATCCGACTTGTAGGAGGGGAAACACCCATCAAGATGCAAGTCGTGTACAGCAAGTTCAAGCATGCGGGAGAGTGAGCGCGCTTCGCTAATGAAGAAAGAATAAAGATTAAAGATTCAGGATTGGCTTTCGATTGAGCGTGAGCAAACTCAAACGGAGTTAAAATATGCGTCCGAATTACGTTGAAATAAAGACACAAGAGCAACTGGCAGAAGTGCTTGCCGGTCCTACTGATGTGCCTTTGCGACGCATGGCCTTCCACAGCGTGGACCTTCGATTGCAAGCCGAAGCCGCTCTCGCACACAAATACAGCCAATGCATCTTTCTTTCCTGTCAGATGCCTCATGGCCTCAAGCGAATGTTTACCGACAGCCTCGTGTTCCCCGACATGGGCGAACTGTTTCGCTTTCAGACGGAACTCTACACGGCCGAAACCTTGTATGACGGTTATGTAGTGGGACAACCCGAGACCCTGAGCAAGAGCTTCGACGGACGCGTATACAAGCACTATCTGGAACGCGGTAAACAGACCACAGACATCAAGGAAACCCTTGCCCGCACACTTCACGACCACTCCATCAGCAACTCACTCCACCACTTCCTCGACGACTATCGCGAGCACGACATCATCGGTGTGATGGGCGGACACGGAATGTTGCGAACTGACGTTCACTATCGCCAGATTGCCCAGATAAGCAAAACGCTGACTGAGAAGGGAAAACTGATGATTAGCGGTGGAGGACCAGGCGCAATGGAAGCCACACATCTGGGTGCCTGGATGGCTGGACGAAACCAGAAAGAACTCGACGAGGCTCTGGCACTCATCAGTCAGGTTCCAAGTTTCTCCGACTCTCTTTGGCTCGACACCGCTTTCCAAGTCAGGGAAAGGTTTCCGCAGACACAAGGTTACAAAAGTCTTGGGATTCCCACTTGGCTCTATGGCCACGAGCCTTCGACCCCACTTGCCACACACATAGCCAAATACTTCGACAACTCCATTCGCGAGGACGGCATTCTGACTATTGCCAAGGGTGGCATCATCTTCACGCCAGGCTCGGCAGGTACTTTACAGGAAATATTTCAGGATGCTGTGCAGAACCACTACATGTCGTTTGGCTACGCAAGTCCGATGGTGTTCATGGACAAGAACTACTGGCAATCGGAAGTTCCCGTCTATCCGCTTATCCAAGACCTTGTTGGCAAAGGACGCTACAAGAATCTCATCCTTGCCATAAGCGACGATTGCGACGAGATTGTGGAGGAAATCATGCGCTTCACTCCTCCGTGTGGTAACGGATGATACGGCGTATAGCCCTTTCGCACACTGGACAGAAGACAGGCGCATCATTGACCTTCATCCTACATTCCTGCGTGGGGCGGTAAACGCCTTTCGACTGATAGCCTGCACCCTCATAAACCCCAACTTTCGTGTAAACGTCCTTCCCGTCAGGTATGGTGGGAATGGCGGTCTTGCGCTTGAGCATATCCTTCCATTTCGAATCGAAATCGACCAGCGTGGTGATGTTGGGTTCCCAAGGTTCCGTATCGTCGGGATATGAAGTCTCAAACATGTCGTCGTAGAAATACTCGTCGGCAAGTCCGCCAAACGAATGCCCGAATTCATGCACTACTACAGGACGTGCTGCTACATTATGAGCGGCCGACAGCACATAACTATTGTATACGCCTCCGCCACCATAGTGATCGGTATTGGCAAGTATTATGATGTGTTCGTAGGGAATGCCTGACAGCACGTCGTGGAGTCGATGGATGCGCAGAGTGGTGAGGTAGCGATCGCTGTAGAACGTGTCGAAATGGCTTCCTAGAGCCGTCTTCAGCCACAGGCCTTGGTGTGGGATGGAGACACCGCTCTCGGCAGAAGGCACAGTAACAGCGATGAAATTGAAACGTTCCTTTTCGCTCTTGAAGGGTTCGTGGGCAAGCAATGCGTCGACAGTGGTCTCACAATCCTGCAGGAAAACATCCATCTCCTCTGCCGTATAGCCTTCTGCCACGATAGCCACATTGATGCAATGGCCTTGAAAGCTTCCTCGACGCACATAACGCCAAGGTTCGATGCCCTTCGAGCCTAGGCGCTCGACGAGAATGTCTGAGGTGCGAACGCGGTGAGTAAGGCGTGCTCTCTCGCGTCTGTGCGTGTCTGTCAGGCGCAGGGTTACATCGACATCCTGCTTGGGCATTGGGATGAGCATGGTGTGCTCAAACGAGCGCCACAGCTGAGTGGCTTCCTCATAGGTCTGCCACTCCTGGAATAGCGTGGAGAACGACTGGCAATAAAGCGTGTCCATGCCCAGTGTATCAGTAACAAACAACTGTCCATTGCCCTCTAGAGCCAGTTTGCTCAGGTTCACTCTGCGACCATACCACCCAGGAGTCTGCTTCATGCCTGCAAGACTAATTACCTGCTCGCTGTGGTTACCACTCAGGGTATAGTCGAGACGCAGTGTCTGGTCCTCGAAGTAGTCTTCGAAGCGCACTTGCGAACGAGTTGTCGTTGCCGCAATCAAAAGGGCGATAAGCAGTAGAATGTGCCTTTTCATCGGTTTCTTATTTTCGATACAAAGATACAAAATAATTCCGACATATGCATATTCCATCTATCAAATCACGGCGTTATTATGCACGAAAACTAATTTTGCCACATGCCACATGCCACATGCCACATGCGACATTTAGTAGGTTTTTGAGGACAGAAATTAGAGGAGGAGTGGTTAATATATTGATTACCAATATATTATAATAATAGTAAATTACATAGTAGTATGTAATTTTACTCTATTTCATGCTTTTTTTGTCGTATTTCAGCTCATTTTGTACGCGAAAGTATAATAATGTATCGTGTAGGAGCAGTTTATAAATTTCTCCTCTTTTGCCCCCTTTCCCCTTGCCAGACTATTGAAGGTGCTTAATGTGGCATGTGGCAAAAGTGGCATTTTTGTTCGGAGTAGGTAAAAACCTCGATGAAATGGGACAAAAATGAGAGCCCCATCTGGAGCCCTCATCCTGTTGTTATCGGAAATTGGTGAAAATGTCTTATTTTGCCTCCTTATTCAGGCCGAAAAAGCCCTTAATTTTATCCAAAATACCGCTCTTTTTCACCTCTTCAGTGCCTTTGTCGAGCAATTCGCCTGCATCTTCCATGATGTCTTCCACCTTTTCTTTAGCGGCTTTCAGGGCTTCGCTCTGCTTTACGTCCTCTACGAAATCGGCAACCTTCTCTTTGGCTTCTCCAAGTGCGTCAACAACCTTATCCTTAGCCTCTTGCAGGTTCTCGCTTTTCTTCAGTTCTTCAATCTTTTCCTTGGCTGTGTCCACCAGATCGCCAACTTTTTCCTTGGCGGCCTTCAGGCTTTCGTTCTCATTCAGGTCATTAATCAGGCCTTCAACTTTCTCTTTTACGTCGTTAACAACGTTCTGGATGTCCGATTTCTGCTCCTCAATGGGTGTGCTTTCCACTTTTTGTTCTTCTTGGGGTCTCATGGTCTTGAATGTTTATAACGTTCTGCCTACGCCCTTTATAGCGGTTCGGCTTTTTCTATGTCATTAATTTGCAAGCAAAAATAGACATTTCAGCCATTTCTGACAAATATTTCAGCGACAATTTTCATGGACATGTTCAAAGTGTCATCAGCCGACGCTCAAATTCACTCTTGTCGAGGACGGAATTGTTTCGTATCCGACTGCGATAGTTATATACGGTGGTGGTCGAACAATTCAGGAAATGTGCAATCTCTGATGTGTCAGCGACCCCCAGGCGAATCAGTGCAAAGATGCGCAGTTCGGTGTTTAGCAGCTCATCCTGGCGAAGTGGAATGACAGCGTCTTCTCGTAGCATCGCATTGAAATGTTCTACAAATTTTGGATGAATATCAAGGAAGGCCTTGTCAAATTGCATGAGGAAACGTTGTTGCTCATCTTCGACAAACGCATCGCTTTTGATGAGTTGTTTCATGAGTTCGTCAGTTTGCTTATACTTTGCCAGTTTGAGCAAACTTCGGCGAAATTGGTCGAAAGAATCGATGTACGAACGGCACTGGCCAAGATAGAAAGCTATGTATTCATCCTTGAGGCGGTCCGTGGCTGTCAGCTGTCGGTTTGCATTTTCCAATTGCTGGTTTGAGTTGGCCAGTAACGTGTTTGAGTTCGCTATTTGGCGCCGGGAGTGTGCCAACTTCTTAGCCAGCTTGCGCAGGTGTATGAAGGCACCCATTACCGTTAGGGCGAACAATGCCAGGATGGCCATGGTCATACGCTCACGAGTGCGTTGCATGCTCTCCTTTTGTTTATAGGCCTTGTCGATAATCGGGAAGATACTGCCTGCCTCCAACGCACGCAAACGAGCCTTGCAAAAATTAGCATCTTCCATAGAACATAGCATGTATTTGTAAGCACGCTCTATGTCACCGTCCTTGTACAACTCTGCAGCCAGCATGGGAAGTGCAACATACTCAGTTACACCCCGCCGCAGGTCGGTGACGGCTGTTTGGGCAAGATAATAGAGAAATGCTGTGCGCTGTTGTTTCTGTTGATGTGCAACAGCAAGATTGTATGATACATAGGCACGTTCTGTTCCTTGTGATTTCTCATAGTCATCAAGAAGCAGGTGGAGTGCGCTGTCGGCCTGATTCCGCTCGATGAACATGTCTGCCATGACTATGTCGCGCCCTATCCCAGGCAATTCATAGCGCAGTATGGAATCTCTATATTGTTGCGTCAGCTCCTTATAAGTGTCGCTAAGTTCCTTGACAGAAATGTAGTCGGCCATCCATCCATATACGGTTCGTGAAGTATGGAAGTAAGCCAGTTTCGTAGCCTCGTCGAGTTGGGCCGGCTCAATGATCTTCAGCATTTCCATAGCAGCATAATAGAGTCCGACCACTGCATAGACATCGGCATAACGAATCGTTACAGTGTGCTGGAGATGCAGGTCTGAATCGTATGTCGGATGCTGCGTAATGAGGTTGAGAAAATAAAGGGCAGAGTCGCTCTGAAAGCGCGAGTATTGCTCCTCAAGCTCAAGATAGAGGTCAACGAGTTGCCTCCCATGGCTTCTGGCAACAATCGAATGCAGGCTGTCCGTAAATTGCTGCCGTTGAGCCCTGTAATCTAATTTGTGCGCAATATCATCATCAAGCTGATAGAGTGTCTCCCTCAATTGTTTTGGAGTAATGTCGGTTTGTGTTTGCGCAACGAGTTGTGTGACAAATAGTATCAAACAATATGCGATGATGAATATTTTTCTCATAGCTTTTCATGTTTATGTGGGCATAAAGTTACAAACATAGCGTGAAAGCGCAAAATATTTTTGCAAAATATTGTTATTTCTATTTATATTTATTAGTGTGGTGTAATGTAGTTAATCTTTTGATTAATAAGATGATAATTGATTTCTTGATTTATATTTTAAGTTATATCATAGATTTTGTGTCTCAAAACGACCTAATTTTGTACCGAACTATTAACTTACTAAATTGATTGATGCTATGAAACGTTTATCATTCGTCGCACTACTGCTTGTAAGCCTTGTGTTGCCTGTTACGGCGAGTACGAAAGCAAAGGTTGAGCATATCCATCCTTTGAATTGGTGGGCAGGAATGCAAGACCCGACACTTCAAATCCTGCTGCACGGACGAGACATTGGTAAGATGAATGTCGAGATTGATAATGAAAAAAAGGTTGAGGTAATAGAGGTTATTCATCCTGAAAATCAGAACTATATCATTATATATCTTGACACAAAAGGTGCACCTGCGCAAACCTTTGACATCAAGATTGGAAAAACGACAATTCCGTATGAACTGAAGAAGCGTGAGGTCGTCAATCGCAAGTCGTACGACGCCTCCGATGTGGTCTATCTGCTTATGCCTGACCGCTTTGCAAACGGCGACACCAGCAACGACAACATACCTGGCATGAAAGAGGAAGAAGGGTGCAACCGCAACGTACCTCTGGCTCGTCATGGAGGCGACTTGGCAGGAATGACCAAACACCTCGACTATCTTGCCGACCTAGGCATTACCGCCATCTGGCCTACCCCACTGTTCATCAACGATATGCCCAAGGAATCGTATCACGGCTACGCCATCACCAACTACTATCAGACCGACCCACGATTCGGTTCTAACGACGACTACAAGCAGTTCGTCGAGAAAGCCCATGCAAAGGGCATAAAAGTGATTCAGGACATCGTCTTCAACCATTGTGGTCGACAAAACTTCCTGTTTGCCGACATGCCCGGCACTGACTGGTTCAACTTCGAAGGCAAATACGTGCAATCGAGCTACAGAACTGGTGCTGTGGGCGACATAAACTCTTCGGCCTACAACCGCAAGCGCATGGTGGACGGATGGTTTGTAGAGGCAATGCCCGATCTAGACATGCGAAACCGCTTGGTGAAGGACTATCTCATACAGGCATCTATCTGGTGGGTTGAATGGGCTGGTATCGACGGCGTGCGGCAGGACACCTATCCCTACAACGACTTCGACGCTATGGTGGAATGGTGCAACCGCATGGAACTCGAATATCCGGGCTTCAACATCGTTGGCGAAGCGTGGATTAACAATAACGTAGGTGTTTCTTACTGGCAGAAGGACAGCAAACTGGCAGCACCACGCAATTCGATGCTTCCCACCATCATGGACTTCCCGCTCATGAGCCTGCTCAACTATGTTGTGGACGAAGAGACCGATGAATGGGACAGAGGTTATGCTCGACTCTATGAATACCTGAGTCAGGACATCGTATTTGCCGATGTCAACCATCTGCTCACCTTCCTCGACAACCACGACACCGACCGTTTCCAGAAGAATGCCGAAATGGCGAAGGACACCATCCGATACAAGCACGCCCTGACCCTTCTGCTCACGCTTCGTGGCATTCCTCAGCTCTATTATGGCAATGAGATAGGTATGGCCGCCAACAAGAGCAAGGGCGATGGTGCCCTGCGTCAAGATTTCCCTGGCGGATGGCCCGACGACAAGAGCAACGCTTTCACGAAGGAAGGCAGAGACGAGAGGCAGGAATGGTACTTCCGCTTTACGCAGAACCTGTTGCAATGGCGCAAGAACTGTCCGGCTGTCCACTTTGGCAAGCTCACGCACTTCGTCGTTCAGAAGGGCGTTTACGCCTATGCGCGTCAACTCGAAGGGAAGACCGTACTCGTGTTCCTCAATGGCACCAGCAAGCAACAAACCATCGACCTAACTCCATATCAGGAAGTTATACCTTCAAACAGGGCTTACGACGTGCTTACACACAAGCATATAAACCTTGAAAAAGAGCTTAGTTTCAATCCTCGAGAAATTTTTGTGCTAGATTTTGGTGTAAATTAATTTAAATAATGTAAATTTGTATGTCGAATATGAATTAAACCATGAAAAGGAAGTTTTTCATTATCATCATGTTGGCTCTGGCTTGTGTGGCTAAAGCTCAAGACATGAAGTCTCCCGACGGAAGATTTACATTACATTTTGCGCTCAATGCTCAAGGACGTCCTACCTACCAACTGAGTTTCGAAGGAAAAGAAGTCGTCAAGACAAGTGGACTTGGCCTCGAACTCAAGAAGGAAGAAGCTGGCAAACAAGAGACATTCGACAACACACAACACACCCAAGCATCCACCATCGACCGCAAGGCTGACCTGATGACGGGTTTCACCATTGCAGAGACAAAGCAATCCTCCTTCGATGAGACGTGGAAACCCGTGTGGGGTGAGGAAACCGAGATCCGAAATCACTACAACGAAATGGCCGTTCGACTCTATCAAGAAAAGAACGACCGCGAGATTCTCATCCGTTTCCGACTCTTCAACGACGGGTTGGGATTTCGCTATGAATTCCCTGCACAGAAGAACCTGACCTACTTTGTCATTAAGGAAGAGCACAGCCAGTTTGCAATGACTGGCAATCACTGGGCTTGGTGGATTCCTGGCGACTACGACACACAGGAGTATTCCTACACCCATTCACGCCTCTCCGAGATTCGCGAAAAGATGGATGCCGCCATCACGCCCAACGCCTCGCAAACGCCTGTGAGAAGGGCTTGTGTGCAAACGGCTCTCATGCTGAAGAGCGACGACGGACTCTACATCAACCTCCACGAAGCCGCGTGCATCGATTATGCAACCATGCATCTCGACTACAACGAGGGGACGAAGACCTTTGAATCATGGCTTACGCCCGATGTCAGAGGAGACAAAGGCTATCTGCAGACACCCTGTAACTCGCCTTGGAGAACCATTATCGTAGGCAACAGTGGTGCAGACATCCTCGCCTCGCGAATGACGCTTAACCTCAACGAACCCTGCAAGATTGAGGACACCTCATGGATTCATCCCACAAAGTACATCGGAGTGTGGTGGGACATGATTACGGGCAAGACCCATTGGTCGTACACCAACGACGTTACCTCCGTGAAACTCGGACTTACCGACTACAAGAAAGTGAAGCCCAGTGGCCGTCATTCGGCTAACACGGAGAATGTGAAGCGATACATCGACTTTGCCGCCAAGCACGGGTTTGACGGGGTTCTGGTGGAAGGATGGAACGAAGGATGGGAAGACTGGTTCGGACACGAAAAGGACTATGTCTTCGACTTCGTCACTCCCTATCCCGACTTCGACGTAAAGGCAATCCATCAATATGCTGCATCGAAAGGCGTGAAGATGATAATGCACCACGAGACATCGTCTTCTGCACGTAACTATGAACGCCATCTCGACAAGGCCTATCAGTTTATGGTGGACAACGGCTATCCTGCCGTCAAGAGTGGTTATGTAGGCAATATCGTACCTCGTGGCGAACACCACTATGGGCAGTGGATGAACAACCACTATCTCTATTGCATTACCAAGGCCGCTGACTATCACATCATGGTCAATGCCCACGAAGCCGTTCGTCCGACTGGCATCTGCCGCACCTATCCCAACCTAATTGGCAACGAGAGTGCTCGGGGTACTGAATACGAAGCTTTTGGCGGCAACACGGTGGAGCACACCACTATCCTACCCTTCACTCGACTCATCGGAGGACCAATGGATTACACCCCTGGCATCTTCGAGCAAGACATCTCCAAGATGTCGCCCGACAATGACTCGCATGCTCGTACCACGCTGGTTCGCCAGTTGGCTCTCTACGTAACTCTCTACAGCCCTCTGCAAATGGCTGCAGACATACCTGAGAACTACGAACGCTTCATGGATGCTTTCCAGTTCATCAAGGACGTTCCCGTCGATTGGCAGAAGACCGTTTACTTGGAGGCAGAACCAGGAGAGGTTGTCACGATTGCCCGTAAAGACAAGCATTCTGAGAATTGGTTTGTTGGCAGTACGGTCAACGCAGACGGACATACGACAAACCTGTCATTCTCCTTCCTCGACCCAGGCAAGAAATACGAAGCCACCATCTACAGCGATGGCAAAGATGCTTCATGGGACAAGAATCCACAATCGTACGTTATATATAAGAAAAAGGTAACTTCTAAGTCGAAACTAACCTTAAAGTCAGCCTCTGGTGGCGGCTTTGCCATAAGTCTAAAGGCTATGTAAGAGGTTAACGGGTTAAGGGGTTAACAGGTTAAAAGCATCAGAATAATCAGAATAAAAATTAAATACTAACATTATTAACTAATTTAACCTTAAAGTACAAAAAATGAACGAAAAGCTAAACTTCAGATGCCTACTCGCATTTCTTGTAGGTATCTTTGCGTCGGTCAACGTACTTGCCCAAAACATCACTGTTAAGGGTCACGTTAAGGACGCACAGGGTGAGCCAATCATCATGGGTAAAGTACAGCAACAAGGTACGCAGAATGTAACTGTGACCGACATCGACGGTAACTTTACCTTGAATGCGCCTCGCGGTGCAGTGCTCGTAATCAGCTACATGGGCTTCCAGACTCGGGAAGTCACTGCAGCACCCAGTGTAACGGTTGTTCTTCAAGAGGACTCAAAGGTTCTCGACGAAGCCGTTGTCATTGGTTACGCCAAGGTTCGTAAGGCCGACGCCACAGGTTCGGTTACGGCCTTCAAGCCCGATGAAATGTCAAAGGGCATTACCACCAATCCCCAAGACATGATCATGGGTAAGATTGCTGGTGTGAGCGTCATCTCCAACGATGGTACTCCTGGTGGTGGCGCAAGTATCCGTATTCGTGGCGGTTCTTCACTATCTGCTTCGAACGATCCTCTGATTGTCATCGATGGTTTGGCAATCGATAACAATGGTGTGCAGGGACTTGCTAACCCCCTCTCGATGGTAAATCCTGAAGACATCGAGACTTTCACCGTACTGAAGGATGCCAGCGCAACAGCTATCTATGGTAGCCGCGCATCGAATGGTGTTATTATCATCACCACCAAGACTGGTAAGAAGGGGGCTCCCGTAAAGGTTAGCTACACGGGGAATGTAAGCGTTTCTCATGCTTATCGCAAGTATGAAGTGCTCGATGGTGACCAGTTCCGCGACTATGCCAAGCAGACTTGGCTCAAGACACATGACGACTTGAGTGGAATGCCCGCCCTTGGTAATGAAAACACGAACTGGACCGATCAGGTACTGCGCAATGCTGTAGGAAGCGACCATCAGATTGGTCTGACAGGTGCAATCAAAAACCTGCCCTATCGCTTCAGTGTTGGTTTCACAGGAAAGAATGGTGTTGTTAAGACTTCCAAGTTCCAGCGTTTCACGACCTCACTAAACCTCAGTCCTAAGTTCTTTAAGGACCATTTGGCACTGAACTTAACCTCAAAGTACATGTTTGCCGAGAATCGCTACGCCGACGGCGGCGGTGCCATCGGTAATGCTTTGAGAATCGATCCCACACAGCCCGTTCTCGACGACAATTATCCCGAATTCGGCGGTTTCTGGCAGACTGTGCAGCGTGCTTCATACAACAATCCCGACTGGACACACACCACCAACACCAACACACCCCAAAACCCCTTGGCACTATTGGTTAATCGCAATCAAAGAGCCGAAAGCCATGTCTTCATTGGCAACTTGGAGGTGGAGTACAAGATTCACGGTTTCGAGGATTTGAGTCTGCACGGAAACTTTGGTGGCGACTATTCTGCTGGTCACGAGATTTCTCTCGTTTCTCCTTATTCCTTCGATAACAATTATTATGGATGGGATGGTGCAAGCCAGTCTTACAAATACAATATGCGTGGCAACATCTATGCCCAGTATCAGCATAACTGGAACGATAAGCACAATCTCGACATCATGGTAGGTGCTGAGCAACAACACTTCCATCGTAATACTTACAGCTATGGACAAGGCAATGAGTGGTATAATGCCAATGGACAGCGCATGGATGCCCCTGAAGCATACTCACCTTCACTTCGTGCAGAAAAAGAGCACATCTACCGCAGTTCGCTGTTGTCATACTTCGGTCGTTTGAACTATAGCATTCTCAATCGTTATCTTATTACAGCTACCATGCGTTGGGATGGTTCATCACGTTTCGCAGAAGGCAACAAATGGGGCAAATTCCCCTCAGTAGCTCTTGCATGGAAGATTAACGAAGAAAAGTTCTTACGTGACTGCAAGGCACTGGATGAGTTAAAACTTCGCCTGGGTTATGGTATCACCGGACAGCAGGATATTGGCTATGACTTCTATTATGTGCCTCGCTATGTCATTAGTGATCAGTATGCACAATACATGATAGGAAATCAGTCGTACTACACGATTCGTCCTGAAATGTTCAATAAGAACCTGAAGTGGGAGCGTACATTTACCTATAACATCGGTCTCGACTGGAGTTTCCTAAATGGTCGCATCGATGGTGCCCTCGACCTCTACTATCGTAAGACAAAGGACCTCATCAGCAATGTTAGCATCGCTTCTGGTATAGGATTCGGAAACTACCAGACTCAGAATATTGGTTCATTGCGTAACAAGGGTATTGAATTCACCATCAACGCTCGCCCTGTGGTTACCAAGAATTTCTCTTGGACCATTGGTTATAACGTTACATGGAACGACAACGAACTCACAAAACTAACTACTGGCAGTGACTTTGCACTTACAGGTAGTAATGTTGGCACAGGTTTGAACAACCAAGTACAGGTGAACAAGGTTGGCTATCCCATCAATAGTTTCTACGTTTATCAGCAAGTATATGACAACGACGGCAATCCTCTGGAAGGTGTCTTTGTTGACCGTAATGCCGACGGCATCATCAATGCCGACGATAAATATGTCTATAAAAATCCCACAGCCGATGTTACTATGGGCTTAACCAATAAATTCATCTGGAAGAACTGGGATTTAAGTTTCTCTTTGCGCGCAAGCTTCAACAACTATCTCTACTACGACTTCCTTTCGAACCGTGCAAATGTCGGTTGGTCGGGTATCTACTCGAACAGTGCATACACGAACACTACTGCAGAAGCCATTGCACTTGGATTCCAGGGTAAGACCGACTACTACATGAGCGACTACTTCGTACGCAATGCATCATTCCTGCGCTGCGACAACATCACACTGGGTTACTCATTCACTCGCCTGTTCTCATCAGGTCACTATAAGGGTATTGACGGCCGCATCTATGCTACCGTTTCCAATCCATTCGTAATTTCGGGTTACGATGGTATCGATCCTGAGCGCACTCATGGAAGTGGTGTTGACGGCAGTGTTTTCCCACGCCCAACAACTTATATGCTTGGTTTGAGTTTAAACTTTTAACCGTTAATCATTAAATATTTAGAATTATGAAACTGAAAACATTCAAATACATAGTTCCTGCGGCAGTTGCTCTGGTTATTTCCCTGGGGATGACTTCTTGTGCAGACGAGCTCAGCCAAAGCATTACTGACCCGCAGACAAATACCACATTTGATCCTGACGGCACGTTGGCAAAAATATATGGCAGCCTGCATCTGACAGGAACAACAGGTGGTTCCGGCAATGCTGACATGTCGCAGTTTGACGAAGGTAACTCTGCCTTCTTCCGTCGTATCTTCGAAGCCAATGAGCTTGGGTCTGACGAGTGCATCTGGACTTGGCAAGGTGACGCAGGTATTCCTGAAATGACAAATCTAAGCTGGAACTCCTCTCACGGATACAATGAGCTGACTTACTATCGTATCATGTACAACATCACGCTGTGCAATTTCTATCTCGATGAAACCGAAGGTAACACAGAGGCTAAAATGCTTCAGAATCGTGCTGAGGTTCGTTTCCTGCGTGCATACTTCATGACTCAGTTTATCGACCTTTATGGAAAAGCACCTTTCAAGGAGCACTTTAGCAGTGAACTCCCTGTTGAGATGTCTCGTATCGATGCCTTCAACTATGTTGTTAAGGAGTTAAAGGCCATCAACGGAGAGAACGCTGACGCTAAGGAAGTGTTGCTCGACAATGCCAACAGCGATACCAATTATGGTCGTGCTGATAAGGTTGCAGCCAACTTGCTTTTGGCTCGTCTCTACCTGAATGCAGGCGTTTACACGGGCACTCCTCAGTGGCAGGAGGCTGTGAACTATGCCAACAAGGTTATCAACAGTGGTTATAGTCTGAACAAGAACGCCAAGAACGGTTTCTCAGCTTACGAACAACTCTTCATGGGTGACAATGGCGAGAACCCCAATGCTCGTCAGGAGATTATCTTCCCCATCCGTTGTGATGTCAACTCTCGTTCGTATGGCGGCTCGCTCTATCCCATTGCATCAACCACGGGTGACGGCACTCCCACTCAAGGTCTGGCAAGTGCACAATGGACTTGTAACCGCGCTCGCGAGGCTATGGTAGCAAAGTTCTTCTCTGATTTCAATAATGTGCCTATGGTTAATGACCCACACGAGGTAGCAAAGGCAGCTAAGGACGACCGTGCCCTGTTCTTCTCTGGAGCTGCAGAGGATGGTTCGAAGAAGCGCACAATCAGCACAGAAGAAAAAACTACTTTTGCTGCAGGTCTAGGCATCATGAAGTGGACTAACAATCATGCCGACGGCACTGCAAGCAAGGATCCTGCATGGCCCGATACCGACGTGCCCCTCTTCCGTGTTGCTGAAGCTTACTTGACACTTGCCGAAGCCAACTTCCGTCTGGGAGGTGAGAATAGCATCACACTGAATGCCATCAATGAATTGCGCAACCGTGCACACGCAGAGCCCCTTACCGAGATTAAGGAGCGTGACATCATCGATGAGTGGTGCCGTGAGTTCTACTTCGAGGGTCGTCGTCGCAGTGATCTGATTCGCTTCGGACTCTTCACCTCTGGTGCCTACCTGTGGGATTGGAAGGGTGGCAGCTACGCCGGTAATGGTGTGAGCAACATATATAACCTCTACCCCATTCCTGCAAACGAGCTGAATGCTAATAGCAACATGCATCAGAATCCTGGCTATTAATCAATTGATAATTTATAATTGAAATACGACAATTATGAAAAAGATATTTTATTCGTTGCTGATGGTCAGCATGGCATTGTTCTTTGCAGCATGTGATGAGGACCGTGACAGCAATCCAACGCTGCAAGACGCTCCCACGTTTGTGCTCAATACGCCGGCGTTTGCTGCCAACAATGTATATAGTCTGGCCAATTCCGATTATGTGGTCCTGACCACCACTCAGCCCGACTATGGTTTCCCCGCCTCCACGGTTTATACCGTGAACGTGAGCCTCGACAGCGTAAACTTTACGCCTCTGGCCACTACCTACACTACTGCAAAGATGCAGGTTCCTGCAAGTGAACTGAATGAGATGATTCTCTCTTTAGCGGGCGATAAAGACCTGTCAGTCCCCGTACCTGTTTACATTAAGCTGACGGCTCACATCTATGGAAACCCCGACCTGGGTGTTTCTGAATCTAATGTGATTACTCTGCCCGCCGTCCAAGCATTTGTTCCGGAGGTTACTATTGAGTTACCCACGAAGATGCACATTGTCGGTGCATTCCCCGCTTCCGATGGTTGGAGCAAGTTCGTACCTCTGCACGCCGCTTACAGTCAGGATGGTTGGTTCTATGGCGTTGTATATCTGCCCGACGGCGCTGAATTTAAGGTTAATCCTGATGCAGCTTGGGCTGGCAACGATAAGGGCTTCGGACAGGTAACAGCCGTGGACAATGCCAATGCTGGTTTCCAAAGTGCCGATGCAAGCAACGATGCGGCCAACATGAAGGTTACAACTGGCGGTTGGTACAACGTCATCGTTAAGACCAAGGTTGCCAATGGTGCAATCAGCTACACCGTTGAAATAAACGAGGCTAAGGTCTATGTGATTGGTGCTGCCGAGGGTGGCAACTGGAGCAAGATGGAAGAATGGCGCTTCACCGCTCCTGCTGGTGATGGCGAATGGACTTCTCCCGCTTTTGCTGGCAGCGGCGAACTTCGCTTGTTCATTGACTGTGGCATTGACTGGTGGAAGACTGAGTTCACCATCAAGACTGATGGCACACTGTACTATCGCGACGTTGATATACCTAACAATTGGGCCGAAAACGTGGGTGAGGATTACTCACAGCAAGTATCTGCTGGCCAGAAGGCTATCCTCAACTTCACGGCTGAAACGGGTCGCGTAGAATAATAACCTTTTAAAGTAAGAACAACTATGAAAAAGTTATTTTTATATGCAAGCATCCTCGTAGCAACTATGGCCTTTACGGCCTGCACAGAGGACTATACCGACTGGGCTGACCCTCAGGCCTATGCACAGGAAGACCCTGCAGCAGCATATGGACTGAACATCACCGAAGGTAGCCAATCCAACTTTGTGATGGCTGAAGCTCCTGAGCAAGTAGAACTCGTAGCTGTTAGCTCAGACAACGAGAATATTTCGAATTTGATTCTGAACTCAGTTACAGTCTATGGCGAGAAGGTGCCTGCCACCTTGGAGAATGGTGTTATCAAGGTTGATGCATTCTATCTCGACTCTCTCGTCGAAGTTAAGACTCTTGACCGTTCTTCTACACCTCATGCTTTCGATGTTGTAGTTGATGTTGCCGCTAAACTTGTTACCGGTGAGGCAAAGACCTTCCAAAAGACAACCGCAGCCAGTGTAACTCCACGTCCTACTCCCGAAAAAGATGAAAAAGGCTATGCTCTGCTGGGTCAGTGGCAAGGTTGGAATCCCTCTGAGCCCACTTGGATGACCGAGGTTGAGCCGGGTGTATATCAAGCAAAAGTTACTACCACTGACGAAGGAAGCAACTGGTACAAATTCTATCAGGGTTCAGGCTTTGGCGAGGGCGACTTCGCTTGGGATGCCGTAGCTCTTGGATGTGCCGTTAATGGCGACGATTCAACTCCCAACCTTGTGGTATGGAACAATGACCCAATCTTTGGCGGTTTCCAGACTCCCGTTATCACAGGTGCTGGCAAGTGGCTTATCACACTTGACATGAACAAGATGGTTTACTCCTATGTGCCTTCTACCGAAAATCTTTGGTATGCTGGCGACGCTAATGGTTGGAGCTTCTGGCCACTGGTAAAGGTGGGTGACCATTTCGAGGGTTACTACTACATCTACCTGGCCGACAACGCATCGACTTGGGGCTTCAAGTTCACCACCACTCCCGACTGGAACAATCCTCAGTATGGTGCAGGTGATGGCGAAGGCGTGATTGCCATTGACGGTGGCAATTGCAACCTGCCCTCAGGCAATGAATCTGGCTTCTACAAGCTCTTGGTGAACACCGACAACCTGACATTCTCAGTTGAACCCATCAACCAGTTGTCACTCATCGGTTCGGCCATTGGTGCTAATGCTTGGAGCGACGACTTCGATCTGAGATTCAACATCGAGACTATGGCTTGGGAAGGCACATACACCGTTAACGATGGTGAATTCAAGATCCGTGCCAACCACGACTGGTCACTCTCTTGGGGTGGCTCGTTGGATGCTATGACCTCGCAGAATGGTGCAAATCTGCCCATCTCGGCTGGAACGTACAAGTTCTCGTTCAAGCCCAACTGCGACGGACAGGGCGTACTGACTATTGAGGCTCAGTAATTAGACACAATTTATCATTAACTAAGGGGCGGGCACATCTGCCCGTCCCTTTCTTTCTCAACCACATGGCTATGAAGAAAAGATTACTTACCACCATACTCCTCCTATTGGCTCTTGGTGCTTTGTCAATTGTCAATTATCAATTGTCGGTTAGCAAGGCAAGTGCTCAATCGGAGGTCATGTTACAGGGCTTCTACTGGGACAGCTACAGCCAGACGCGCTGGACAAAGTTGGAGAAGCAAGCCGATGAACTGGCTCAATACTTCGATTTGATTTGGGTGCCCAACTCTGGCTATTGCGGTGATTCGAACAACATGGGCTACCTGCCTCTCTATTATTTCCAACAGAACTCATCGTTCGGAACGGAAGCAGAGCTCAGGAGCATGATTAAGACCTTCAAGGAGAAGGGACTCGGCACTGTGGCCGATATCGTCATCAACCATCACAACACCAACGGATGGTTTGGTTTCCCCAGTGAGACCTACAAAGGTGAGACGTATCAGTTCCAGTCAACTGACATCTGCAAGAACGATGATGGAGGTTCTACCCTCAACCAAGCCAATAGTCAAGGTGTATCCTTGTCTGGCAACAACGACACTGGTGAAGACTGGTCGGGAACACGTGACCTTGACCACACGTCGGCAAACGTGCAACGCATAGTGAAGGCCTACCTCCATTTCCTGCTCGAGGACATCGGTTACACGGGCTTCCGCTACGATATGGTGAAGGGGTATAGCGCTTCGTATACAGGCCAGTACAATACGGATGCGAAACCAAAGTTCTCTGTAGGCGAATGCTGGGACGGTAGTACCACGATTAAGAACTGGATCAACGGAACCAAGGTCAACGGAGTACCAACATCCTCGGCCTTCGACTTCCAGTTCCGCTATCGCGTTCGCGACGCCATCAACCAGAACAACTGGACACTGCTGTCCGGTTCTACACAAGGCGATGCTGGTAAGCCCCTCATCTATGACGTGAACTATCGTCCTTATGCAGTAACCTTTGTCGAGAACCACGATACGGAATATCGTTCTGCTTCTGCACAGCAAGACCCCATCAAGGGCGACACACTTGCAGCCAATGCCTATCTGTTAGCAATGCCTGGAACTCCCTGCGTTTTCCTCAAACATTGGCTCAATGCCAAGAGCGACCTGAAACGCATGATATCGGCTCGTAAGCTGGTCGGAATTACCAACACAAGCACCTATGAGGTGAAGGCTAGCCAATCGATGTATTATGCTGTGGAGACGACAGGAAAAAACGGAAAACTCATCTGCGTCGTGGGTAAAACGCCTAAGGCCTATTCTGTTCCTTCGGGCTATACCCAAGCATGCTCAAGTACTGATTTCATCTATTACATCCCCAATGAACTTGCTTCGCAATGGGCAACCATCGAAGAACGCATCCGCCAGGAGGCACAACAGCCTGATGACTTTAAGCCGCATAGTGCCACCATCTATGTGCGTGATGAACTGAACTGGAACCGAATGAACTTCTACATTTGGGACAGCGACGATAATACCCAACTCAATGGTGGATGGCCTGGCAAGCAAATCACTGCAACTAAGAAGGTGGGCGACTACACTTGGTACTATCAAACCTTCAACATCAAGTCGGCTGACTATTATGTGAATGTGGTGTTCTCAACGGGAACAGGCAGTCCTCAAACCGTCGATGTAACCGAAATCTCTGAAGATAAATACTTTGTAATCAAGACCACACAAGCTGGTTCGAAGTATATAGTCGAAGAGGACAAGGCAACGGGCATAGAGGAACTTCGCTCCAGTTCAGAGTTCAAAGTTCAGGGTTCAGAGTTGTTTGACCTGAGCGGCCGCAGAGTCACCTCACCTCACAGAAAGGGAGTATACATTAAGCAAGGACGTAAGATTGTAAAATAGCAGCCCCCCACTAACTCCCCCAGGGGGAGAAAGCCTCCCAGAGAGGTGTTTTAGGAGGGTTTTCAAATTACTTCTATGAAACAAAAACCTAATCTTTCATTCTGGAAACTTTGGAACCTTAGCTTTGGTTTCTTTGGTGTACAAATTGCCTATGCCCTGCAGTCGGCCAACATCTCACGCATCTTTGCCACGTTGGGAGCCGACCCTCATTCGCTCAGTTACTTTTGGATATTGCCGCCCCTCATGGGAATCCTTGTGCAACCCATAGTCGGTACGCTATCCGATAAAACTTGGACACGCTTTGGTCGCCGCATCCCCTACCTTTTCGTAGGTGCTGCTGCCGCTGTGCTTGTCATGTGTCTGCTACCCAATGCCGGTTCACTCGGACTTGCAGTCGGAGCCGCTATGACGTTTGGTCTCGTTGCCTTAATGTTCCTCGACACCAGCATCAACATGGCCATGCAGCCCTTCAAGATGTTGGTCGGCGATATGGTAAACGAAGAGCAGAAGGCCAAGGCCTACAGCATCCAGTCGTTCCTTTGCAACGCTGGTAGCATCGTGGGCTTCATCTTCCCCTTCTTCTTCACCTGGATAGGTATCAAGAACTATGCTGAAAAAGGTGTTGTTCCCGACTCTGTTATATGGTCATTCTACATTGGTGCTGCCATCCTCATCCTGTGTGTGCTTTACACCACCTCGAAGGTAAAGGAGTGGAACCCCGAGGAATATAAGGAATATAATCCCGTAGCAGAAGAAAACGAGACCAAGGCCGACTGGTTCACCTTGCTGAAGAATGCGCCTTCTACCTTCTGGACAGTGGGCCTCGTACAGTTCTTCTCTTGGGCTGCAATGCTCTATATGTGGAACTACACCACAGGCGCTATTGCCGAAGTCGTTTGGAACACTACCGATGCTTCGAGTCCTGCATTTCAGGAAGCTGGCAACTGGGTGGGCATTCTCTTTGCCGTACAGGCCGTAGGCAGTGTGCTCTGGGCCATTGTGCTACCCCGTTTCCGCAACACGAAGGTGGCCTACTCCCTCAGTCTCGTATTGGGCGCCATAGGCTTCTGCCTCGTGCCATTCATCCACGACCAGTACCTGCAGTTCATCCCCTTCCTGCTCATCGGATGCGGTTGGGCCGCTATGTTGGCAATGCCCTTCACCTTCGTCACCAATGCCCTGCAAGGCTATGGTCACATGGGTGCCTATCTCGGACTGTTCAACGGAACCATCTGCATTCCACAGATCGTTGCAGCCCTGTTGGGAGGCGTGATTCTTTCGCTTGTAGGCAGCCATCAGTCGTCGATGATGATTGTGGCTGGTTGTTCGTTCCTCATCGCTTCGGCTTGTGTGATTATCATCAAACGCAAGTGACGACATGGGATTGCCCAATCATCGAATGATGATAGTAGCAATCAACGTATCATGATAGTAGCAATCATCGGTCAGAGGTTGTCAACCTTTGGCCGATGGTTGTGTATATCTCCGAGTGGTGATTGTATATATCTCCGAAGAGGCATAAATAAAGCATCGCCCCACGCATTAGTTTGCATGGGGCGATGTCTTATTAATCTATGATTGCCGTTTGCTTAGAAAGGCAATTCGCCTTCGTCAGACTCAGCGCCGAAGGGTGTAGCTTCGGGAGTGGGAGATTCAACAAAGGGAGTTGCATTAGTAGGCATAGGAGCACTGTCAGGCATAGGAGTTGCTTCAGGGGCCTGACCTTGTACGTTGCGGTCAACGCGGAAAGCACGAATCTGGTTGTACCAGCGACCGTTGTACTCACGGGCATCGATGTCAAAAGATACGGTAAGCATCTCACCTGCCTGTATGTTTAGTTGTTGAATGCGATCGGTTCCAAACACCTCAAAACAAATCTTCTTGGGGTACTGCTCCTGAGTCTCAAGAACGTAGGAGGCTACTTTCCATTCCGAGCCACTGCGCTGACTCACGCCACTGCGCTCGGGCAATACGGCAATAATTCTTCCAGTAATATCCATATAAAAAGGTATAAAGTTTAACGATTAGTAAATTTCGCATGCAAAGATACGAATAAGCGAGTGGAAAAACAAATTTTATTTGCATTTTGTCGAAAGAGAGTATTTCAACCAAGAAATGAAGGGTAATGAAGCGATAAAAGACAAGGATTAAAATAAACGTTAAAAATAAAATTAAAAATTGCTCTTTGCTTGTACGTTTCAATAAGAATGCTTACTTTTGCGTAGCAAATTATAAACATAAAAGAAATCATTAAATAAATAGTATGAAATTCGTTGTTTCCAGTTCGGCCCTCTACGGCCGCCTCGCTGCTGCCAGCAAAGTGATGACAGCCAAAAACAGTATGCCCATCCTCGACTGCTTCCTGTTCGATATCCGCAACGGGAAGGTGACCGTTACGGCTTCAGACGGGGAGAAGTATTTCGTAACCAGTGTTCCCTTGGTTGATAGTGACAATAACGCCCAGTTCTGCATTACAGCAAAGACCATCATGGACTCGATGAAGGAGTTGGCTGAGCAGCCCCTGACCTTCGACTATAATCCCGAATCCCATGAGTTGCAAGGCATCCACCAGACAGGTAAGTTCTCGGTGATGACGTTCGATGCTACCACCTACCCTGCCCAGCAACCTCTGAACGACGGTTGCACCGTGTTGGAACTGAACAGCAACGTACTGCTGACTGGTATCAACCGCTGTCTCTTTGCCACAGCTAATGACGAGATTCGCGTGGTAATGACTGGCATCTACGTCGATGTTCATAATGAAGACATCACCTTCGCTGGCACCGATGGTCGTAAGTTGGTTCGCTACATCAACCGTGAGGTTAAGCCAGGTTTGGAGACCAACTTCATCCTGCCCAAGAAAGTTGCGGCCATCCTGAAGAGCGTCATGCAGAAAGACGTACAGATTACCATTTCCTTTGACAACGAGAAGGGTTTGGTTCACAGCGAAGACTTCGACATGTTCTTCCGCCTTGTTGAGGGACGCTATCCCAATTACAACGGCGTCATCCCCACCAACAATCCCTATGTAGCAACAGTTGACCGTGCAAGCCTCATCTCTGCACTGAAGCGCATCTCTGTATTCTGCAACCAATCGAGCGGACTGATGAAGCTTCAACTCGAGAACAACCAGATGAGACTGACGGGTGAGGACAACGACTACTCGACTCGTGCCGAAGAAAACCTCATGTGCGACTACCAGAACGATCCCATCAGCATTGGTTTCTCCTGCATATTCCTTATTGAGATTGCCAACATTCTGGAAGGCGAAGCACTGACCATCCAATTGGCCGACCCAAGCCGTCCTGGCGTAGTCGTTCCCGCCGAGCAGCCCGAGAACGAAGAAACGCTCATGCTGCTTATGCCCATGATGTTGAATGATTAAAACGAGATAATTCAAAATTAATCATTTTAAAATTCAAAATATGTGCACTACATCGGTAACGTTGCCGTTGATTGCTAATTGTTTTGAACTTTGAATTTTGAATTTATAATAAAATGAATTTAAACCTTACGCGCCCGCTGGTGATATTCGACTTGGAGACAACTGGGTTGGATATTGCCACTGCGCGCATTATACAAATTTCATACATTATCGCTCGCCCCGATGGCAGTGAGGAACCTCACAACTATCTGGTCAACCCAGGTTGTCCTATTCCTAAAGAGATTGTGGAGCTCACAAGCATCACTGACGAGATGGTAAAAGACAAGCCCACTTTCAAGGACTTGGCTCCTAAGTTGGCTCAGGACTTTGCTGGCTGCGACTTTGCTGGTTTCAACAGCAACTGCTACGACGTTCCCCTGCTTTGCGAGGAATTCCTGCGTGCCGGCATTAATTTCGACTTCTCCAAGACTTATTTCATCGATGTTTGCAACATCTTTAAGAAGATGGAAAGGCGCAATCTGGCTGCTGCCTACAAGTTCTATTGCGGACGGAAGATGGAGGAAGATTTCCAGGCTCACTTGGCCGACCAAGACACGGCTGCCACATGGGCTGTGCTCAAAGCGCAATTGGATATGTATGCCCCAGGGCGTCAGGAAGAACCCGAGCGCCAGTTAGAGAACGATGTTGAAAAACTGGCCGAAGTCAGTCAAGTCGGTCGTCCCGCATTAGACTTTGCCCAGCGCGTTGTTTGGGATGAAGAGGGCAACGAAGTCATCAATTTCGGCAAATACAAAGGCGTAAAGGTGAAGGATGTCTTTCCTCGCGACTCGGGTTACTATAGCTGGATCATGCAAGCCGATTTCACGCTCAACACGAAACAGGTGTTCAAGCAGCTTTGGCTGAAATATGCGAGAAAGTAAACTGAGGGAAGGATAAAGATTAAGGTTTTTAGGAAATGCTTAAAGGGAAAAAGATAGTATTGGGTATTACGGGCAGCATTGCTGCTTATAAGGCTTGTCTCATCATCCGCGGTCTTATCAAACGTGGAGCCGAAGTGCAGGTGGTCATTACCCCAGCAGGCAAGGAGTTCATTACGCCCATCACTCTGAGTGCATTGACCTCAAAACCCGTTATCAGCGAATTCTTTTCCCAACGCGACGGTTCGTGGCATAGTCATGTTGATCTTGGTCTTTGGGCCGACGCCATGCTTATTGCCCCTGCTACCGCCTCTACCATCGGAAAGATGGCACACGGCATTGCCGACAATATGCTCATCACCACCTACCTTTCGATGAAGGCTCCTGTATTTGTAGCTCCAGCTATGGATCTCGATATGTTTGCCCATCCCTCTACTCAAGAGAATTTGGCAACACTTTGTCAGCGAGGCAATCACATCATCGAACCCCAGAGTGGCGAACTGGCTAGCCATCTTGTTGGCAAGGGGCGCATGGAAGAGCCTGAGAACATCATTCGTGTTCTCGATGAGTTTTTCTACGAGAAAGACCTACAGGGACAGCACATCATGATTACGGCCGGACCTACTTATGAGCGCATCGACCCCGTTCGTTTCATTGGCAACTACTCAAGTGGAAAGATGGGTATCGCCCTGGCCGAGGAATGTGCTAAGCGCGGTGCTGAGGTCGAATTCATTGCCGGCCCAATGACACATTATCCCGAACACGTTAACATCCATATTACGGCTGTAGAAAGTGCGCAAGAGATGTACCAAGCCACCATTCGCCTCTTCCCCTCCTGCCAAACGGGAATTCTATGTGCTGCCGTTGCCGACTTCACGCCTGATAACGTTGCCGAAACAAAAATAAAGCGAGAAGGCGATGACCTTGTTCTCCGTTTGCGTCCGACCCATGACATTGCCAAAGCATTGGGTGAAACGAAGAAAGACGGCCAGCGACTGGTTGGTTTTGCTTTAGAAACCAACAACGAAGCCTCTAACGCCCAAGATAAACTTAAACGGAAGAACCTCGATTTCATTGTCCTCAATTCTTTGCGCGACAAGGGTGCCGGTTTCCAACACGATACCAATAAGGTTACCATCATTTCGGCACAGGGCCAGAAGGAATTTCCTTTGAAGTCAAAGGCCGAAGTGGCAAAGGATATTATTGACGAACTGGTAAAATTAGGATAAAGGTTAAGGATAAGATGAATAGAACAGGGACGTATCGGACAAGGAGTGAAAGAATGTGGTGCATGCTGCTTTCTCTTTTTCTTATGTTCTCATTCCAGCAATCCCTTAACGCACAAGAACTGAATGCAAAGGTGGTCATCAACACGGCTCAACTGTCGAACACCAAGACGGAAGTGTTCGATGCCCTGAAGGAGAAGATGGAAAACTTCCTGAACGAGCATCAATGGACCGATATGCAATTCCGCGAAAGAGAACGAATCGATTGCAATTTCAATATCACCGTAAGCAGTTGGGATGAGTCGCAAAGCCTCATAAAGAGCACGCTGCTCTTGACAGCCAGTAGACCTGTTTTCAATAGTACTTACAATACCACCCTTTATAGTGTTCGTGACGGCGATTTTCAGTTCAACTTCCAAACAACCGACCAACTGGAGTGGAATCCCGAATATGTCGACAATAATCTGACGGCTATGATGGCTTATTATGCCTACATGATAATCGGTTACGATATGGACGCAATGTCCCCCAAAGGCGGAACCAGTTACCTGCAGACGGCAGAGAACATCGTCAACAATGCACAGAGTCTTGGTTTCCCAGGTTGGAGTTCGTTCAACGATTCGAAGAATCGCTTCGGTTTGCTCAACGATTATCTCGATGGTTCGATGGAGGACTATCGGATGCTGGTCTATAAATACCACCGCGAAGGTCTCGACCAAATGGCCGATAATGCAGAAACAGGACGCAAAGCGATAGCTGAAGCTTTGGAACTGCTCGAAGCCTCAAAAGACGCTCGCACTATGAGTCAACTTCCTGTGCTCTTCACCGAATACAAGCGTGATGAGTTAGTAAATATTTTCAGTGGCAAAGGTACCAGTCAGGAACGTGAAACCGTGTATGACATACTGTTCGGAATCAACACTTCCCTCAGTGAATATTGGGACAAGATAAAGCAGTAAATTACGAGTCACGAATACTGATGCTCACTACCCTACACATACAAAACTATGTACTTATCGACAGTCTCGACATTGACTTCGATAAGGGTTTCTCCGTGATTACTGGTGAGACTGGAGCTGGAAAAAGCATTCTCCTGGGAGCTATCGGCTTATTACTGGGTCAACGGGCCGACATGAGAATGTTAAAGGCTGGTGCACAACGTTGTGTCATCGAAGCCAGATTCGACCTTTCCCAATACGACTTTAAAGAATACTTTACAAGTCACGAACTTGACTTTGACGGACAGGAATGCATCATTCGTCGCGAAATCTCGGCTTCAGGAAAGTCAAGAGCCTTCATTAATGACACGCCGACTTCACTCAGCGACCTTAAAGAGTTAGGCGAACAACTCATAGACATTCACAGCCAGCACCAGAGTCTTCTGCTTAACAAGGAGAACTTCCAGCTGCAAGTGCTCGATGCATTAGCACAAGACGGCAAAGAACTTTCGACATACAAGCAACTATACAAGGCCTACATCCAAACCAAATCCGAACTGGAGCAGGCACAACAACAAGCCGAACACGACAAAAGCGAGCAAGACTACTTGAGCTATCAACTCTCCCAACTGACTGACGCACAACTGGAAGCCGACGAAGAAGAACAGTTAGAGCTGGAGCTCTCGACATTGGAACATGCCGAAGACATTAAATCGGCTCTCTATCAAAGTAATTCACAACTCGACAATGAGCAAGGCATTATCGACCAGTTGCATGAAGTCACTCGACGCATTCAGTCACTTACGTCGGTATATGCACCTGCACAGACACTTGCCGAACGCTTAGACAGCTGTTATATCGAACTGCGCGACATTGCCCGTGAGGTTGAAAAAAACATGGAAAGTGTCGACTATGATCCGGAACGACTGGCCGAAGCAAGTCAACGCATGGCATTGCTCCACGACCTGAAGCAGAAGTTCCATGCCGACGACATCGCTCAGCTCATTACTATTCGCAACGGCCTTCAAGAAAGACTTTCAGCCATAGAGAACAGCGATGCCCATCTTGCAGAACTACAACGACAAGTATCTCAGCTCGAGAATGAACTACGTCAGGCGGCCCAAGTCCTTTCAAAGCTTCGAAGTGAAGCAGCCAATCGAGTCGAGAAAGAGATGTGCCAACGCCTCATCCCCTTAGGAATGCCGAATGTGCAATTCCGCGTCGACATTCATTCCGATGCGCCCTTCTCCCCATCTGGATGTGACAAAGTAACTTTCCTCTTTAGCGCCAACAAGAACGTGGCACTACAGCCTCTTTCTCAAGTTGCCAGTGGTGGTGAGACTGCTCGTTTGATGCTCGCTTTAAAAGCCATGATAAGCGGGGTTGTAAAACTGCCAACCATTATATTCGACGAAATTGATACCGGCGTATCAGGTCATATCGCCGAGAAGATGGCTGAGATTATGAAAGAGATGGGCGATGGATGCAACAGGCAAATCATATCCATTACTCACTTACCACAGATAGCAGCGATGGGCAGTAGGCACTACCGCGTCTTCAAGACTGATGACGATGACGTGACCACAAGTCATATTGTGCTTCTCAACGATGAAGAGCGTATTGAGGAACTTGCCCGCATGCTTTCGGGTTCAACACTCACACAGGCAGCCATTGACAATGCCAAAGCGCTATTAAGAGTGGGAAATTAGTTGATAGTTGACAGTTGATAGATAATATATAACAGTTGATAGTTTCATTTAATTCATGTATCGTAAAATATTATTTCTGCTATTAAGCACGGCATTCACGACTTCTTTTGCAGCAGGGCCCAAATGGGCAAAGCAAGCCACAAAGTGCATGCTCACCCTGCAAGCCATACAGCAACGTGGAGACACACTCTCGGCTAATGCTTTCTTCACGGATGAAGAAGGTTCACTGGTTGCTCCCTTCAAGCCCATTCAAAACGCACGTTCTGCTTGGGTTACCGATGTTTCGGGCAATCGCTTTGAAGTTAACCGCATCCTTGGTTTCAACTCTACGTATGACGTTGTCCGCCTTCATGCCGACATGGGAAAGAAGAAATCCGTTAGTCTTCCCATTGTTACGACCCAACCAGCAAAAGGACAAGCCGTTTATCTCATGCCACAAGCCAATGCCGATGAGATAACACAAGTTGAACGGGCTGGCGATTATGGTTACTACACCCTCCAGTCTCTGGCTAATCCCTCGGCAGCAGGAACGCCCGTGATAAACGCTGACGGACAGATTGTTGCCATACTCCAAGCTCCTGTCAGTGCTGCCAAGGCACCCAACTACGCACTCGATATTCGCCTTGCCCAATCACTCAGTATTAGAGCCATCGATGCAAATCACGCCGACCTTCGTCAATGTGGCATCCCCAAACAACTCCCAGCCGACGAAGCCCAGGCTACAAGTTTCCTCTATCTTTCCAACTCTCTTGATGCTTCCATGCGTCAAGCATATGCCGACCAGTTCATCCAGCTGTTCCCCCAAAGCATTACAGGTTACGTACAAAAAGCTGAAGCTCAAGCGCTCAACCGGCAATATGCTCAATCGTTCCAAACTTATGAGGATGGCATACGCCAAAAGACAGGTCAAGATGACGAGATTCTTTACTCGCGCTCGCGCGTAATATATAATAATGTATTACAGAACCCGCAGGAGGTTCCTGAGAACTGGACACTTCAACAGGCGTTAACGGACATCGAGGCAGCTAAATCCGTAAACCCATTACCGCTATATTCCATTCATGAAGCCAATATTCGCTATGCGTTGAAACAGTATGCAGAGGCTTACGATATTTACATGGGCATCACCCGCACTCCCATGCGATCGCCAGAACTCTTCCTCTATGCTTGGCAATGCAAGCAAGCTATGGGAGCCGACAAGCAGGATCTTCTCGCCCTCAATGATAGTGCTGTAGCATTCTTTAGCAAACCCTATCCCACCGAAGCTGCCCCCTACTTGCTTCTACGAAGCCAAACCCTCCAGGAACTTGGACGCGTTCGTGAAGCTATTAATGATCTCAATGACTACGAGCACCTTGCTCCCAATCAGGTCACAGCAAAATTCTATTACCAACGCGAGCAACTTGAAGTGCAGACACGCATGTACGCCCCTGCCGTTAACGATATCCAGCGCGCCATCCAACTGCAACCCGACGAACCTCTGCTGCATGCTGAGTTATCAGCCTTGCTTTTCCGACTGCGCGATCTCGATGGGGCCATCAATGCCAGCAAGCGAGCCATCAGTCTTGACGACGCGTTCCCCGATGCCCACCGCCTTCTAGGTGTATGTCTGCGCGAGAAAGGTGACAAAGCTGGTGCACGCAAACACTTGCAACGTGCCGTTGAACTTGGCGACACGATGGCAAAAGACATTCTGGAGAAACTATAATACCAGCCCCCACCCTGCTCCCCCGAGGGGGAGAGTCTCGTAAAGCAGAAATTAGTACATCGAAAATGATAAATGACTAAATGGTCAATGTTCAATGGTCAATGTTCAATGGATAAAGGGCAAAGTCCTGGTAGCGCTTAGCGGTGGTGCCGATTCTGTGGCATTGCTGCGTCTACTTTGTGCCCAAGGGAGCGATGTTGAAGCCCTCCATTGCAACTTCCACTTGCGGGGAGAAGAATCGAATCGCGACGAAGCTTTTGTCACCCAGCTTTGTAAGAAGCTCAACGTTCCACTTCATATTAAGCATTTCAAGACACTTGAGCATGCCCGAGAACGAGGCATCAGCATCGAGATGGCTGCACGTGAACTCCGATACCAATGGTTCGAGGAAATACGTCAGCAACTAGATGCCGACTATATCGCAGTTGCCCATCATCAGGACGACCAAGCCGAAACCCTTCTCCTTAATCTCATACGTGGTACCGGCCTGCGCGGCCTTGCCGCTATGTCCCCTTGCAATGGCCATATCATCCGTCCACTGCTTGATACATCAAAGAAAGAGATACTACAATATCTAGTTGACATTCACCAGGACTACGTCACAGACTCCACCAATCTGGAACGTGATGCTCTGCGCAATCGACTGCGTCTTGACATCATCCCACTATTGCGCGATATAAACCCGCAGGCAACTCAACATATTGCCGATGCAGCAAAGCACGTGCGCGAAGCTCTTCCCTACTACTTTAAAGGCATTGAAGAAGCAGAAGTTATCCACCACGAGCAAATGCGTAATTTCGGTTTCACATCTACACAAGAAGCCGATATGCTAAGTTGCCGTCGTAATGGAGCTTGCTTTGAGAGTCCCACCCATCGTGCCACGATTCACCGAGGAAAGTTATTGATTGAAGAGAAGAAAGAGTATCCGAAGCCAGCACTTATCACACGTATTGTCAAAGTCGAAGACCCGATGCAATGGCTTGCTAATCAACCAAAGAGTCCACATATTGCCTACTTCGATTCTGATGCTGTAAGCCAACCTCTCACCCTTCGACATCCCCAGCGTGGCGAACGCTTCCAACCCTATGGTATGAATGGTAAAAGTCGTCTCATCAGCGACTATCTCACCGATCTCCACCTCAACATATTCGAGAAACAACGCCAGTGGTTGCTCTGCGACTCATCCGATCAAATCCTTTGGGTCATAAACCGTCGCACCGACCATCGCTTCCGTATTACCCCCACCACTCTCAACATCCTTGTAGTTGAAGCGAAAGAAGGAGAAAACGAGCTATAAAAGATAAGTCCAAGCTATCCAATAAGGTATTTTACTCGTATCATGAGTATGAAAATCATGTACCTACTTAACGGCGCTGGTTTTCTGTACATGAACATTTAGCTCAAATCTAACTATTTCCTGAAATTCTTCGAGTACAGAAAAACTTTAACATTTGCATAAGGTTGCAACACTTGGGGCTTCACAGGTATGACGTGATACCAGCAACGAGTAGAGGAAGTAGTCGGAGCTCCAAAAAGGCGGTCAGCAATGGCCGCTTTTTTGTCCCCCAACTATAGCAAGCTTCGTATAAAATAGAATACCCTTAATCCTTATCAGGAGAAGCCTTAGGTCCTACCCAATAAGCCCTAAGGCTTCTTTAGTATTAGACCTGATCTTCTTTGTCATAAAAAAAGTTAGACATTAAAGTTTTAACTTTTAACGATTTAGGGGTTCATGGGGGGTAATTTGCGCTTTTTTTAACGAAAATCTATTGGTATATTTTGTCAATTCAGGAAAAGGTTGTATTTTTGCACCGAATTATGAGGACGTCTAATATGCGATTATAACAAAGAACATGAAACAACGCCCTTGTACATTATTATAATATGCGCACACGCCCACGCGAGGCTAGAGGGGTAAAATCTAAAAGCAATGAAGGGTAAGTGTTAAAAGGAACTAAACAACTATACGACAGACATTAGTAAAGCAATTGTTTCACAGAAACACCTATTGTGACAAATAAAAAGAGTTCAATATTATAAACATTTTAGTTATGAAAATGAGTACACAAAAAATTCGAATGGCAGTGATGCTCTTACTGTGCGTCCTGCTTGCGCCGCTTTCTTTGCAGGCGCAGAACGTGACCGTGCATCCGGGTAATGGTAGCATGATGCCGGCCTTAAAGTCGGGTAATACCGATACATTCTATGGGTGGGGTGGTTTTGCCACATGGAAGCATGAGCAATTGTCACTGACCATGACTACGGGTGATAGTGACAATAACCTGACAGACGAAAGTAACCAATTGACAAGTAGTGGTCAGTTAGCAAAACCTGCAAATGATATCTTTGCAAGTAGTGGAGTTGCTACATTTAATTATATCACATTCGTATCTGGAGGAACAACCTATTATTTGAATTTGAATAATAATAATCAACCTCGGTTCACGACCGAAAAAACAACTACATGGGAAGTGGATGATGATGGTTATGTTCATTCAGGATCTACTTATTTAACATGTAGTAATTCCGGTAACCCCAGAACTTTGTCCACAGGTACCAGTAGAAGATTACGCAAAGATAATAGTGGTCGCCTTTATTATCAAGAAGGAGGTTTTTTATCAACAACAACATATTATTTGCATGGCACAACAAGTGCTAATACCCAACCGACCTTGGCGAATAACACGAATGGATTGGCAGTGTGGACAGAAGAAACTGTAAGTACTACAAAATATCTCCAGCTTGGAAAAGGTGGAAATAGTATGGTTATGGACACCTATTTAACCATTGCCCTTCCCAAAGGATATCGTTTTACGGGTTATACAATTCAATTCCATAGGATAAATCGTCCCAACGGTGCTCCTAATAGTGTTAATGAGACATCATATCAAATATCTTTCGGTGAGACCGATAATACATTTACCTACACAAGTACCACCAATTCTACTGATGATAACTTGACAACCTATTATGGCGGTATACCCCAAGGCAATACGACACAGCATACCATTTCCCGTACCAGCGATACGGATATGGAAAATGTACTATATTTCAAATTAAGTGCGGGCGAAAGAACTGGTCGCGCTTTTATTCAGCTCGACTTTGTAGAGCTATATTTTACTGCAGAACACAATACCCCAACTTTAATCCCGGCGCAAACTGCTACTGAAGTAAGTGCCGTAGATATCCCCTTCACCACGAGCAAGATTGACTATGGACAACTTATTATGCGTGATATAGATGGTCACGCACAAGGTTCGTCAAATTATGATTCTTCTACAGGTCGTATGAGCTACGACGGCACGATACGTGACATGAATGCAAGTATGATTTTATATGAGAAGGGATCCGTAGAAACTATTACAGCTGCACAGAATGACTTTGACGGTACAGCCGGTGATATAGTAAAATATTATCAGTCTGGTCATTCCATTTCATCTGCCGGTGACTTCTTTAAGCTCGAATCAAGTAAGCACCCGAGATTTAATTATGATGACGGGGAGGCTATCTATTACATTGAGTCGCCGATATGGGCTGTTAACAGCGCCGCAACTAATCCTCATAAGAATCCTATCGGCTATCGCATTGTTAGTGCAAAATTCAACTATGGAGCTGGTACAGGTAGTGTCTATTTGCCTGCAACATTCAAAATCCAATTTGAGTCGACAGGACATGGACCTAATGAAGATGGTACGTATGGTCTGAACGTATTCAGTGGAAATTATAACTGGAATCCTTCATATCACACCGTCTGGAGGATTGATCAGGATGGATATATCTATGGATATAATACTTCTAATGGTACTACTTACTACCTTGCTGTTAATGGATCGAACATCGGCATGACTACTACAAAGCCGACCGCTACAAATGGTACTTTTGAGGTAGTCAACAATCAGATACGCTTAAAGAGTGACAACACAAAGTATATTGGTTGGAATGAAACAGTCGACGGACAATACGTTGATGATAATGGGGAAATAAACGATAATGTCACTCGATATTTTGTAATTGCTGCGGATGAAGCCCACAGATCTACCTATAACGAGATGTCAGCCGCTACAACAGGTACTCATGGAGAATATGTTCTCAAAATCTATGGGCCTGACGGTGAAACTGTAGCCAAAACAATAAATGTTGGTGAGGAGGGTGGTTCTGTAACCGTTACCGGTTATAACAACGATGCCATAAAGATTGGTGTTGTTGGCACAGCACTTATCAATGCAGAGATAACCATGCAGGCACTTGACCCGTATATCGACCGTCTCGATATCGTATGTCAGGAGAGTGGTGGAACTGGCGGCAAACTGACACAACAGTTCTCTGCTACCGACTTCGCCGTAAAGGGTGGCCAATTCACCTTCTATGTACCCCAGGGTTTCCCGGCACCTGCCAAGTTTACCTTTGATAATCTCTACAGTCATTATGGTGATGAGACATACTACGGCAATACCTCGTCAACGAACCATGCTCGTTACTTCTTTGTAAAGTCACCTTATGAGCAGACTGCAGCTAATGTGTATAGCCGCAATAATGAAGCCAGTTACACAACTAAAGTCCTCACAGAGAAAGTCGGAAGTACGAAATTCACATTTAACAATGCTTCAACAGTAGGTAATGCTGGTGGTTGGTTCGAGGAATATGCATTTAGTCCGAGCAAGTATACTGGGTCATTCAATGACTTTACCTTCAATCAGACTGAAATGACCGCTCATACAGTAAAGACTGCTTATCTGTTCACTTGTGATGAGCCACGTTATAACATTGCTCCGACGACAGCTACCCAGCATGTCTACTATGCATTCTATGAGATGAAAATTGACATGCGAACGAAGACTTATGTACCGGTATTGGAATGGGAGAAGGTGTATGATGAGACCTACGACGGCAGCGGCAAGACTGATTCCAAGTGGGGATTGAAGCTCACTACAACGGAGACTGTGGATGATCATGGTACTCATAGTGGTTACCTGACCGTGACTCAGATTATCGATGCTATTGACAATAAATTTGATGGCGTTCAAGGACTTGATTCTACTGGTGAAGATGCTCCGAAGTCTAAGGATCAGATTCTGTATGTCGACGGCAGTAAACTGATGAGTATCGTTGAGAACCAGACATCAACTACCTCTGGAGGAACCACAACTTACACTTCTCATCCGAAGAGTGAACTGAAGGCAGCACTTGACAAGAATGCTTTAATTTATCTTCCTTACGGATCAAAGTCAAGTGATGACAACTTTGCCTTCAATACAATTGAAGATTACACCAAGGCCCCAATCTTCCGCGGCGCCAACAATTTCGTGATGACTGATAAGTACGCTTTCTACGCTCCTTACGACATTCAGGTAGATGCTGCCAAGATGGCTTACTATGAGCGTAAGATATCGAAGGATTCTTATGGTAAGGTTCAGAATGCTACACTCATCATGCCTTTCAAATTGAATCTTGAAGGTGGAACGCATACGAATGAGGATGGTACTTATTTTACCCTGCACAAGATGCAGGAGAGTCAATCTATCGAATTGCAAGGTGGAAAGCCATACGCTTACTTCCCCAATGAAGTTGCCGATGTGACTGTTACTGATCCTCATACCCCTTATATGGTAAGATTGGATGAAAAGAACTCAAACGACGAGCAAGATTATTCATTCGTCGTTAGTGAGAATGGAACGCTTATTAAAGCCACAACTGGTGCTAGTGTTGCTACTACGAGTGATGGTTATAATTATTACTATGTTGGTGAAACATCAACTGGCACTGTAGCTGCAGGCGGTACATACCCAGGTGGTAGTTATACACTCACGAATCAGGGCACTTATGCAGGTCAGGCTATCGACAAGACGAAGGGAGTGTTCTACTTCGCAAGGGATCGTTTCGTAAATTCTGCCGAACTCGCTTCGAGTATCTCGACTGTGAAGATTTATCCCTTCCGCTCTTATTACAAGGTGAGTGGCTCTGCAAAAAGCTTCTCAACGATGAACGTCATCTTTGGCCAGAACGACAACGACATAGAGGATGCTATCCGCGACCTGAAGGAAAAGCAGATGGACATGAGTCTGCGTACCGGTAAGGGCACCCTGACTATCACGAGCGCAATTGACAACATTGTACGTATCAGTGGCATCAACGGTGTTAGCCATTACAACCTGAACCTGAGTGCAGGTGAGACCAAGACCGTTAGAGTGCCTGCTGGTATCTATATAGTGAATGGTGCAAAGATTCTTGTTAAATAAAAAGCTTAACAGTTTAATTGTTTAATAGTTTTAATTGGAAAATACGACTATGAAGAAATATATTGCACCAAACTTTCGCGTTGTTGATATGACAGCCGATGACAACCTGATGGTAACAGAGTCGTTCACAGATGACGTTGCCGATGTAAAGGAGTTTAAGGACGATGACCTGTGGGCAAATGAGCCTACTGTCACCACCGAAGGCTCTAAGAATCTTTGGGACAAAGAGTGGTGAATGAATGCACACTTGAACTAAAATAAGCGAGGGAGGCCTTCCATAAGGGGATGGCCTCCCTTGTTTAGTTGAAGAAAATATGGCGAAATAAATCATCTGCCATAAAGATTATTTGTATATTCTGAATCATTTATATTTCGTTGATTTTACGTTATTAGATTGAATATTTCTAAAGTTTTTTCTTTGAAAAATGAATGAAAAGACGTACCTTTGCATGCTAATTACAAAGGCGATGAATAAAAGCATCCGCTATAGAAAACAACTCTAATTATTAAATAAAAAATGAAATTAAAATTCTTAACTACTTTGCTCACCCTTTTCCTATGTCTTTTGGGAAGTGAGACCTTGGCCAACGGTGTAGAAGTTGATGGCATTTACTATATGTTCTCAGGCACAAATGCAACGGTGACGTATTTGGCCAACGGAACAAATAACACCCCTGCCTATACAGGTGATGTTGTCATCCCCGAAACCGTTACTTATAATCGTACGACATACAGGGTGACAGCAATTGGACATTGGGCGTTCCAGTATTGCACCAACATGACATCAATAAAACTCCCCAGCAGTGTAACGTCCTTTGGCAATTACGCCTTCTATCACTGCGAGGGCCTGACATCGTATGAGATTCCTAACACCATAACGACTGTTGGCATGTATGCGTTCAGTGAATGTACTGGTCTTAAATCTATCGAAATCCCCAATTCCGTGACATCCATTGGCATATATGCCTTCCAAAATTGTACCAGCCTTGCCTCAGTCACCATCCCAAACAGCATAACATCCATCAGCAACTATACGTTCACGGGGTGCAGTGGCATGAAAGAAGTCTTTATTCCCAATACCGTGACTTCCATTGGAGTCAAATCCTTTGAAAAATGTACAAGCCTAGCTTCTGTCACATTTCCCGAAAGCGTGACTTCTATCGGCGCTGATGCGTTTAATGGTTGCAGTGGACTGGAATCGATCGATTTTTCCAGCAGTATGACAAGTCTTGGCGACAGAGCGTTCTCTGGTTGCAGCAGTCTGAAAACGGTAACCCTTCCCTATGGTTTAGAATCCATTGGCGGCGGGGCATTCTCCCTCTGCAGTAGTCTGACTGAAGTATTTATTCCCAGCACAGTAACATCCATCGGCAATGCTGCATTCGGTGGTGGCACCACCAATCTGACTACAGTAAAGGTCGATATTAAGACTCCTATAACAACAATTACTCAATCCTCATTCTTCAACCGCAAGAACGCCACGCTTTATGTGCCCAAAGGCTGTAAGGCAGCTTACGAAGCAGCCGCTTACTGGAAGGAATTTAAAAGTATCGTAGAAATGGGAGAGGCAAATGACGCTGACGTAAACAATGATGGAGATGTTACTATCGCCGACGTTACTGCACTCGTGAATATCATCTTGGGCAAAGATGATGCAGAACCATATTTGTATGACCATGGGCGAGCTGACATAAACAAGGACGGAAGCATCACCATTGCTGACGTCACAGCACTCGTGAATATTATTCTAGGAATATAAACCCCTATCTCCTCTTACTACAATCGAAACCACAGAGACCTCTCAGGGTATCTGGGACAAAGAGTGGTAAACATACACTTAAACTAAGATAAGTGAGGGAGACCGTCCGTAATAGGATGGTCTCCCTTGTTTTGTATTGACATATATCATTTTTTCATTATATAGGTCTTTAGAAATAATCTAATGTCTTTGACATTACAAAAAAAAATTGTATCTTTGCGCCCGTTTTGAGAATATAATTATATGATTATGAGAACAGAACAATTAAAGAAAATGTGTATGCTCTTCTTGAGCATAATGTTCACCTCGCTTTCCTTGCAGGCTCAGAACGTTACAATTAGAGCCAACAATGGTAGTACCATTGCTGCTGTGAAGAATGGTGGCGCGACAGACACTTTCTTCGGACTTGGTGGCTTTGCCACATGGCAGCATGAACAGTTGAGCATGGTACTTACAGTGTCTGATGGAACAAGTTTGACCCCTAATGGACAGTTGGATAACCCTGCTAACAACCTTTTTGCTAATGGTACTTATATGCAGATAGCAAAGGGACGCGTGACAAATGCTAATACTTGCTATGCCACTTTAAGCTTGCCGAGCGGTTATCGTTTCACGGGTTACACCATCAAGTTTACAAAACCAAGAAATGCTCAGAATAGCGAGTTCAATACTGGCAATAATGGGACTCAGCCATCAACCTTTGGTGAGACAAATAGTACATTTGCCACCTATACGACTCAAGCCACGATCAATATAGGTGGAGCAGCCCAGACAATTACTCGTACAGAAATGGCTGAAGGTGATATGGGTAATGTTCTTTATTTTAAGTTACAGAATCCTTCAAGTTCTCGTGCTCTTATCCAGCTTGAAAGTGCAGAATTTTTCTTTACGTCAGAGGAGAATTATTCGCCAGTAACACCTGCAGGTACGATTGCATCACCAGTAAGTGCTGTTGACGTACCGTTCTCTACCAGCAAAGTGGATTTTGGCAATATCACTAGAAGAACCTATAATGGTTCCACTCGTGTAAGTTATAGCTCTGCTAATGTGACAGATTTGGAGGCCAACTTCCTGCTCTACGAGGCAGAATCCATAAAAGACGGCAGTGATATTGATGGCATCTCAGGAAAGGTAGTAGATTACAAGGCTGGTACCATATCTTCGTCAGGTGGCTATTTCAAGCTTGGTAAAGAGAATGCAGAACAAGTATACTACATCGAGACACCTACTTATGTAACACTGTCTAATGGCACAAAGAATCCTGTGGGCTATCGTATTGTTGGTGCAGAATTTGAATACACGAAATCGGCTGCTCAAGATGGGGATATATTCTACATAACATATACCAATAACGGTACAACGTACTATTTGAACACAGAGGGTCGTTTTACCACAACGCCTGTTATATGGGAGATAGATTCCGATGGATATATTTCAAGTAATGGTCTATACCTATATTGGAATAATGGTTATGCTGCGACACAAAGTACGAAACCGGGTTCGGGTGAAAGATTTACCATTGCTAGTAATGGAAGAATTTATCAAACAGAGTACACCTCGTACTACGTTCGTTGCTATCTCCAGAATGGAACATATTATGGTTTGATTACAAACAACAATAATGGCAGCTATGCAATCGCTGAAGATGTTCCTGCAACAAATGTTAATGACTTTGTATTAAAGATCTATGACAAGTCAGGTGCTAACCCTCAGTCCATTTCTGTTACTGGAACTGGTAAGACCTCAATTACTGGTCTTAATAACGATGCTGTGAAATTTGGCGTTCAGGGTATTGGCTTGGTTCGCGCTACACTTACCCTGCAGGCTCTTGACCCCTATCTCGACCAGATGCAGGTTGTTTGTCAAGACCAGGTGCAAACAGCTGTTCGTATGACCCAATCGTTTACAGCAAGTGACTTTAGTGTCAGTGGTGGTAAGTTCTACTTCTATCTCCCTGCTGATTGCGAGGGTCACAATGTAGTTATCACATACGAGGACTTGAAGAGTAAGTATTTTGATGAGACCTATACGGGTGGCTCTGCTTCTCATACATCACGCCTCAACTTCGTGAAGTCTTTGCATTACAATGCTTTTGGCGAATCGAACAACAACGTATATACCAATAGAAATGAAGCTGCTAATGCCCAATTAGAACGCTTGAAGGTAGGTACTGTTGGAACGAAAAAGTTCAAGTTTAACAATGCGGATGAGGTAGGTACATCAGGTGGTACGCTGACTGAATATCCCTTCTCACTCGAGAAGTATGCAGCATCTCCCAATAGTGGATCATTCACAAACATGCAGTTTACGGTTTCGTCAGCAGACCAGCACCTTGTTCGTTATGTCTTTACTACTGATGAAACCCGTTATAACATTGCTCCGACTACAGCAACTCAGCATCGTGCATATGCATTCTATGAGATGGAGGTTCACGTGCAGTCTGGTCTTTATGAGCCAGAGGTACAGTTCGTTAAACTCTATGAGAATGCACTTCATGGTAAAGGACAGAAAGATGACTTCTATGGTGCTGTCATTACAGCATATGATGGTAATGGAAAGCCTGGCTATTCAAGCACACAAGAGATATTTAAGATTATTAATGAAGCCATAGCCAGTTCCTCTGTTACTGTGAAGCCCACTGGTCCAGACAAGCTCCTCTATCTCGACTTTAGCCAATTGGCAGGTGTATATGAAATTACAACTGACGAACATCAGTCGATGGAAGATTATGCAAATACAAATGCCAAGAACTGTCTGATATTTATACCAAAGGGACAAAGTGCCCCCAACAATAATGTTGCATATCAGATGGAGTCGGGTGGATTCCGTGCCGCAAACAATATTGTCATCACAGACAAGGAGCCTTTCTATTCACCATATGACATTCAGATTGATGGTGCCAATATGGCATACTACGAGCGTCTGGTTTCTAAGGATTCGTATGGAAAAGTTCAGAATGCAACACTCATTATGCCTTTCCAATTGACAATCGAGAATGGCAAACATACAAATACAGATGGAACTTATTTCACCTTGCACAAGATGCAGGAGAATCAATCTATCGAACTGCTGGGTGATAAGCCCTATGCTTACTTCCCTACTGAACTGGCAGACGTGACAGTTACAACTCCGCACACTCCCTATCTCGTGAATCTTGAGGAAAGCCAGAACAGCACGAAGGATGGTGTCTCATTCATTGTAAGTCAGAAAGGTACGCTCATTAAAGCCACAACGGCAGCTAATAGCGACAATGATTATAAGTATTACTATGTTGGTGAGAATTCAACAGGAACAGTTGCATCTGGTGGTACGTATGAAGGAGGCTCATATTCCTTTACAAATCAAGGCACGTATGCCGGTCAGGAAATAGACAAGACCAAGGGTGTGTTCTACTTCGCACGCAACCGCTTCGTGAACTCTGCCGAGTTGGCTTCAAGTATCGAGACCGTGAAGATATACCCCTTCCGTTCATACTACGTTGTAGGTGATGGTACAGCTCCTACTCGTTTTTCAACGATGGACATTATCTTCGGCAAGAACGAGAATAATGTTGAAGATGCCATCCGCGACCTGAAGGAGAAGAACATGGACATGAGCGTTCGTGCCGGACGTGGTACTATTACCATTGCCGCCACATCAGACAACGATGTCCATATCATTGGCATCAATGGAGTTTCTCGCCACAACTTCAATGTAAATGCTGGCGAGACTCGTACTGTGAACGTTCCCGCAGGCATCTATTTAGTGAACGGAGTTAAGATTCTTGTGAAATAAAAGGTTAACAGGTTAAAAAGGAGAAAAAGACAATGAAAAAATACATAGTACCCAGCTTTCGTGTAGTCGATATGACTGCCGATGACAACCTGATGGTAACGGAGTCGTTCACTGACGACGTGGCCGATGCGAAAGCCTTCAAAGATGACGATCTCTGGTCGGAGGAAGTAACTTCCGAAGGAGCACAGAAGTCTAATCTTTGGGACAAAGAGTGGTAATCACACACTTCAACTTAAATAAGTGAGGGAGGCCTTCCGTAATGGGATGGCCTCCTTCTTTTTATGTAATAGGAATCGAACCTAAGTTCGAGAAGTAATGAACCCAGGTACGAAGGTTGGTGAACCTAGGTACGATAATTGGCGAACCTTGGGGCGATGGTTGGGCAACCTTGGTTTAGTGGTTGTAAATACTATTTACAACAACAGAACGGGTTAGGGACAACAACAGAACTGGCTAGGACCAACGGCAGAGCTGGAATGAATTAAATAAGAAAGGGGGCCGATAAAGCGTCGTTTAACGCTTTATCGAACCATCACTCGCTTCCCATCACGAACGTAGATGCCCTTTGGGAGTGATGGAGTGATGAGGTGATGAAGTGATGAAGAAGAAACGCAACGACCGCTGAGATCATAAATGCCAGAGTAAGCCTCACTGCCCTCTCCTACTGATGAACCCGGTAAATGATTACTGTCCAAGGCTTCGACACGAGTAACTTGCTCGGCAGAAAGATTACTAAACTGGAACTGGTCGAGGCTATAGGCACGAGCCTTAGTAGCACTATTGGTAAAGCGAAGGAAAAGGTGATGACGCCCTGTCGTGGGAAGAATATCGGTGACAAAGGTTTGAACCGACTGAGCAGTTGCAGAACTACGCAGTTCACAGATGCCTGCCGGTGTGCCATTCATACTATCGAAATAAATCTCAATAGAGCCCGTGGAGAAATCTTCAGGAAGGATGACGGAGAGGGAAACACTACGAGCCGTATCGGCGGAGAAATTGATATTGGTGTACTCTGCCCAAAAGCCATCACTAACTTGTACGACCTGTCCGCCTTGGCTCCCCTCGCTATCTTCGACGAGAAGTCCACAATGATAATCGAAACCTTCGCCCTGCAAAGGATTAAAACCTTTCTTTACCACATCGCCTAGCACCGCATTGGCGGCGGCAGAGGCAGCAGTAGAGCAGGCAAAAGGATTGGTTGTAGTGGATGGTGTTGCTTTGGCAAGCCAACCTGTGCTTGTGAGTCCTTGTTCATCGCGATTGCAATAAGCATGGAAGGCGTTGCGAAGTGTCCAATCGCGGTATGTGTTATTATTCAGTTCGAGCACAAAGCGACGAACATAACGCATGAGGATGCCCTTAAAGCCACAAAGGTCACCATTGGTCGGGTCTTGGCAGACGCGAATGATGCCATAGTCGTTGCAGAGGTCGGACTTGGTGTATGACATGATTTTGCGGGCATCAGAGAGATACTGCGAATCTCCGTAATGATTGTAAAGCAAGCATGCTGCACCAAGCATAGTACCTTGGTTGTAGGTAGATGCCCACTCGTTCTTGGAGGTTACCGTTTCCGTGGAAGGGTCCCATACGAGGCTATCCCATATCTTACCCGTTGCCATATTCTGGGCAAGGTGGCGACGCTGGGCAGCATAAATGTCACGAGCTTTCTCAAAATACTCCTCGCCACAACCACTCATAGCAAGATAGCATGCAGCGACTTCGGTAGGACCTTGGATACAGGAGTTCGTGCCATATCGATCACCCGTTTGCTCTGCCCATCGCATCATACCGGTAAAGGGAATGAAAGCACGGGCATAGATGCGGTCAAAATTACGACGAGCAATGTTTGTGTATGACTTATCACCCGTAAGCCATCCCAAACGAGCAACAGCAATGATTTGCCACATGACATCATCGTTGAAGTCATAGCCATACCAATGATAGCTTGAACTAGACGAACCTTTTGTCCAATCCGTAGTTACGCATTTGTTGAAATAGGAATAAACTTGCTTTGCAGCAGTGAGATAGCGTTCTAGTCCCGTAGCCTCATAGGCATCGAGCAGAACTTCGAGTTGTTCGCTTTCTCCCCATCCTCCTTCGTAAAAGGTACTATAGTTTGCGCCACGTGAATGAAGATGATGTGCGAGATAATCGTCGATCATCGTTTCGCGCAGGGAAGCATTGAAGGCAGTCTGTGACTCTACTGACTCAAATATCCATTGCTGGTTCTCGTCATTCTCATCAGGAGTTGCCCATGTAACAGAAACACCATCTTCATCGGAAGCAACGGAAAGGCAAAGACTCTTGCCTGAGTCCATGATGCGATAAAGGCCTGACTCCTCATCGATGGCTTCAATGACCAGGCGGGCTAAGGAGCGTGTGCCTACTGCAGCAAAAGTACCACCAACTGTACGAGTACGTGGAGCCGCATATTTGCCCGTATAAACATTTTGTAAGGCAAAATTATCTGTTGTAATACTATGAACCTTCCACTGTTGCGAAGGGACGTTAGTCTCCGTCCACAACACCACGTCGGCACCTTCCTCACGCTGTGAGTCCTTGATAAAAAGCGACTTATCCAAATACTTCTTCGATACGATGCGGTAGGTCTCCCCTACTCCCACGGCCTTAGCATAGAGGACAGTAAGGAGTAGTGAGGCAAGCAATAGAAGGCGTTTCATGGTGCTTTTAAATTAGATGGGATGCTTTATTCAGTAACTGCCATCTTCTTTCCGTCGCGGATGTAGATGCCCTTTGTCTTAGATGAAGAGGAGACGCGACGGCCACTGAGGTCATAAATGGATTTACGAGCGAAAGATTTACTATTTACTATTTCATCTATGCCATCGGTATAGTCTGCAAGTGCAGCAACCTCTTCGGCCGTGAGAGCATAGTTGTATATGCGGAAGTCGTCGATTGTGCCCTTATACATGGGGTCGGCAGCGAACTGACTGCGACCGATGTAGTTAAGAACGGGGTTTATATCATCGGGACGGATGGTTATCTTATCAGAGGAGACAACGCTCTGGCCATTGACATACAGCGTGACTGCATCGGCTCCAATGGTAACGGCAACATGCACCCATGTGTTAGGAGTTAGACGCGAGGAAGAAGTGAGTTGCTGCTCCGAGCCTCCGTTCTTAATGGCAAAGCGAATGCCACTACCACTGCTGGGGGTAAGGAAAAGATAGTGGTCCGTATCGTTTCCAAAGTCCCAAAGGCGTTGCCAAGTATTGCCACCACGCCAGTAAGTCCAACAAGCCACAGTCAATTCCTTATGGTTGGCAATGGTATAAGGCAATTGCAGGAAGTTGTTAGTGCCGTCAAGGCTTATTCCAGTAGGACCATTTTTAGCGTCCACCCAAGTGGTGTCACCCCAAAGCGCACAATGGTTGGCATGAGGTGTTGCGTCAGTAAAGCTCTGGTCAAAGGCAAGATACATCAACTGGTCTGGCTCTCCTGTGGTAGAAGCCTTGGCTGTGTTGCTAAGTGGACTATAATTGAGGCTATGGTCCTGTGCACGAACTTGATAGATATAGGTTTGTCCATCCTGCGCTTCATTATCCACAAACGCCGGTTCGGTAAGTCCTGTTGCAATGGTATAGAAATTTTCTCCATCGGTACTGCGAAGCATGGTGTACGAAGCCACATCTTTAGCACCCGAAGGTTGCCACTTAAGCATGACGGAAGCCGACTGCCCCTCTGCAACAAGGTTAGTAGGAGCATCCGGAGCAATTAGGTCGGGAGAGGCATCAATGGGAATGAAGCGCCACTGCTGATACTTTGCGCCCGAGAAGTCACCCATCTGTACGTTGGCACTTACAGCCGAACTGCCTCCCTTAACTTCGAGACACTTGGTACTGAAACGGCTGCGAATATAGAACGCGCCCGAATCGGCATACTCAAGATACCACTGCTCGTTGGTTCCCAGACCGCCCTGGAACACACCCACGTCGGCACCAGCATTCAAGTTCCAGTTCAGGATGTCGAGGACCATACCTTTGCCCGTGTTTAAAGTGATGTAATAGTAACTGAAATCACCGCCAATGGTTTCAGGCACAGGAGTAACCTGCCATTGCAGTATATTAGCTGTACCATTGCGTCTCTGCGTAACCGATGTCCAATTCGAAGGATTCGAGGCAAGGCCCATGAGATGGCCACTATTGACATTCATAATCTTATAGGTGCCATCGATATGAGGCATGATGTCGGGACCAGACTGAACGTCGATCACAGTTTCGGCATTAGTCTGACCTATTTGATAGCCTGTGCCACCTGGAAGATGCATTTGGTACTGACGTCCAAGCAAACCATTATACCAAACAGGGCAATCGAGACTTACAAAGCCATAGGTAGTGGCCACAGCCTGACGCTCGCTTGTGCCTCCGAAGGCCTGCATTTGACCATTAGCATGGCGATAGACGGCAGCAGATGTCCAATTATTGCGATGTTCGCCATAACCAAGCCGGCGTCCGGGATTCCCTTGCCAAGTAGCTTTCATAAACTGGCTGCGGCTATGCTCGCAAGTGCCCCACCAGATACCCGTCTGCATACCATACTCCACGCCAACCATTGCTTCCATGGTGTTGTGCAATTCATCGGCTGTAGCATGATGACCATAGGCACGAACCTTCTCGAAGAAAGAAGCATAATTGTCGAACGAGCCGGCCAACTGATGGGTATTGCCTTCGTCGAGTTGTGCCTTTAGGTAGTTCCACCACTCATAGGCTTTGTCATCGTTCAACGTGTTACCGCCACATAAGCGGACACCGTCATAAGCCCCATCGAAATCGTTGCGAAGGCTCTTGCATGTGTTCAGGAAATCGGCCTTACGACTGCTCGACAGGCCTTGATCCCAACCATAATCGGGTTCGTTATAAGGACTAATGCTGACAAAGTTCGTGAGTCCCAACTCTGCATACTTCTTTATATGCAGGTCGATAACTTGTGCCCAACGCTTTCCTCGCTCGGCACTTGTGACGTTGCTGGCATTGTACCAGGCATCAACGCTGGCATGGTCATCGTTTAAGTTTAGGGAAACACCTGACTTGGCATATTTCTTAATGATGTTGGCACGCTGACGTATCTTGCTTATTTGTGCACTCGAGAGAGTTCCTCCCTCGACACTCTCTGTTGGCATATAGGAAGTACGAATGATTTCAATAATATCCTTACCTGCATAGGTAATGCCACAGCGTATGTTATCCTCGCTAAGCCATGCAAGGTCAAGTCCCCACTCGATGGGGGTTGCAACGCCTTCGTCAAGCACACGGAAGGGAACTGTGACATCAGTCTTTGGTACAGCACGCAGGAAACTTGCCTGACTAACAGGTTGAGCGTAAGCGGATGCACATGCAAAAAAAGTGGAAAGCGTTAAGATAAGTGTACGAAGGTGTTTCATCGTTATTTCATTTAAAGGTTCAAAAAGAACAACACCCAGAATCACAATCACTTGCGCTCTGGGTGTTGACCGAGGTGCCTAGCAGATTCGAACTGCTGTAGACGGTTTTGCAGACCGTTGACTAAGCCACTCATCCAAGGCACCATCATCGAAATCGGTTACAAAGGTAATAGTTTATTCTTTACTGACCAAACTTTCAATAAAGTTTTTTACTTACTAAAGCTTTGTACGACGATGTTCGTTACCTTTTCGCCAGGTGTTACATCTGCCTCACGAGGGAAATAAACGGGCATTTTAGGCTGGAGAGGAAGGACGCGCAACTCCAGTTCCCGAATATCAGAAGGCAATCGCCATAGGCCCATGAGGAAAGGACGCCCGTTGTAGAAATTATCAGCAATGAGCCGACCATTGGCATAAAGGCGAGCCACATCGCCACGATAATTGATCTCCATGAGTCCATTGCGTAACAGGCTGTCGGTAGGCAATTGCACGCGATAGACAGCGGCATTATCGAAATCAGCATCCAAAGGTTCTTCGGCAACACGAGCCACACCGATGGTAATCTCACGTAAAGGACCGGCATCACGAACCCTATTGAAGGAGAGGACCTGAGTACTCTTTTGACCTTGCTCAGGCTCGAGGAACAAGTGTCCAGCCTCATCGGGGGAAATCAGATAAAGTTCAGTTCCACCAACCACAGCAAAAGGTTTCGAGAGACTTGGCTTCTTTACTACCCTGACCCGACCATTAATTCTAAACTCCGAAGGAATACCAGCCTTCTGTTCGAACCATATATTCCCCTCTCGGCAGGCAATGGGCTGAGCAGTGGCATAGTTAATGACATTGCCGTCAGACAAAGGAAGGTTGACAGGGAAGATTGCCATCGAAGAGGCAGGAATGGTAATGGGGCGACGAGGGAACTTAACCCCACATACCTCAAACTGTACCCCACCCTTGGCCGTAAGGTTGGCAAAGCGCTCGTAATTGTTTACGAAGACGAAGGCTGACGAATGTTCGGCATCATTCAAACTCCTGTAACTCCAACGCAGATAACTATCATCGTGCTTCTTAGCCTCCTTGTCAACTGGGAATCGAGCCTCCATTGGGGCCAGCAGTTCACCGAAGTCATGCATGAAGAGGTGTAGCGGACGAAGGCTGTAGTAATGAGGATTACGCTGACCAAACTCCCCAAGCGGAGCCTGAAAGTCATAGGTCTTCACGGGCAAGTCATTATAGTTTGTGACAGGTGTTTTCTGATTCTCCATCAGATAGGTCAAATGTCCTTCAGGATTAGTTCCACCATGATACATGTAATAGCCGAGGAGGTTACTGCCCGAACCCAGTTTTACGAGAGCCATCGAATACGCGTCCTCAGGATAGAGATAGACGCGACGATGATAACTGGTCATCATTCCGCCACCCAGTTCACAAGTGAAATAGGGATACTGTTCATCGCCCTTCGTCAGCGACTCCTGCTGATTCTTGATCTGTTCCGAGGCTATGGCAGTGCTGCTACGGAAAGCCTTGAAGTGGAAGGCCTTCCAGTAATTGCCAGCGCCCTCGTTTGTGGAACGATCCCAAAAACCATCTGCATAGTCGCCATAAAGGGGAATCATCTCGCCAAAAGGTGTTGGCGTGCGCAGTTCAGGCCATCCCGTCCGGGTATAGAAAGGCAAGTCGAAGCCAATGCGCGTAGCTATACCTTTCAACGTCAGCAGGTACGAAGCATTGCCACCATATTCGTTATCGAACTGACAAGCCATAACTGGTCCGCCGTCCTTCCATTGCAGACCTTGTACCTGAGTGAAGATTTGTCGATAGAAAGGTTCTACAAACGCGAGGAACTTAGGGTCTTCGCTACGAAGCTTACATCCACTTGCCACCACCCAATCGGGTATTCCGCCACAACGCGATTCTCCATGACAGTAAGGACCTATGCGAAGGATAACGGGCAATTGTTCGTTTTGGCACAACTGGAGGAAATGACGCAAATTGCGCTGGCCACTCCAGTCGAAGATGCCTTGTTGCTCCTCGATATGATTCCAGAAGACATAGGTGGCAATGATGGTTACCCCACCCTCTTTCATCTTTCTTATCTCGCCAGCCCACTCGTTGACGGGTATGCGAGAATAATGTACCTCGCCCATCACTGGTACAACCCGATGTCCATCAATCATTAAGCTGTGGCTGTCCCACGTAATTTGAGAGATTGAGAAGATGAGAGAATGAGAAAATGAGAAAATAAAGCAAGCTAAAACTAACAAGCGTTTCATAGTCGGAGAAATGAGGATTAAGAGTTAGAGATCATAGGTAAAAGTGTTCGCAATGCAGAAGGGACAGGATGGTTTACATCAAGATCCTCGACTTCAGAAAGATAGCGAAGTCCTCTGTCCGTATGTCCAAGACCTATGTGGCCAAGCGCCATCATCAGTTTGCAATGGATGGTATTCTTCAACTGCAAATCACCATCCCAGATAAGCAAGTCGGGAAGAGAGACTGCAAAATAGTCCATACGCACTTCATCAAAGATGTGTTTCTCGCCGTAATCAAGCAGACGATAGAAGAGACTACGCGCCTTATTCTCATTGCCTAACTTCCTGTAAGCCAGAGCGGCATAGAAAATCTTGTCGGGCTTAGCATCGTTGTAATACATGGCTGCAGCCGGTTCGGTTGGTCCCTCCGTTGCTTTTAGCAGGCACTCGTGCATCTTCCCCGTCTCACCCTTCTTCTCGTAAGCCAGAGCCATCAGGTAGTAGAAATCGTTCTCTTGTGCGCCATAGAGTTTGCCTTCGCCCAGATGATGGGGATATTCGAGGCATGCTTCAAGCAACGCAATAGCCTTGTCTAGTTTGTCTAGTTTTTCCAGAGTTTCTAGATTATCTAGATTGGCGAGCAAGCGCTTGACTTGTTCCACACGAGATATTTGATATTGCGCCGGAACCTTGCCTTCGCCACCTTCCCAAGGATGGAACTTATGGGCATCGAGCTTCGTCATAGCTTCTTCGTAACGCCCAACCTGATTCAACAGAGTTATCTCCTCGAGCACAAGGTCGTCGCGCTCTTGGATTAAGGCGGGATACTGCTGCAAGGAAGACAAGCGTTCGGCATGCGGAAGACCTAAGGCCTTCTTGAGTTGATCCAGTTCCATCAGGATGCGACTATTACTTTCGTCGAGATGGAAGGCCTTTTCCATCAGTTCCAAAGCCTTTTGCTTGTCATCTTGCTTATTATATGCGGCCAAAGCCAGATTACGCCAAACGGTGGGGAACGCCGGATTCAGTTCGGAAGAGAGTTCCCACAGACGAATGGCCTCGTCATACTGACGTTTGTCATAATAAAGACAACCCAGCAGATAAGGCGCTTGTGCGTCCTGCTTGTCGAGCTGCATCACTCGATTCAAGGCCAAGATGTCCTCCAATCTGTTCGGGAAGCAGATGGGCAGAGGAGTATCGGGCAAAGGAGTCACCTCGATATTTATCCAGGTCTTGTAATAATAGGTCATAGCATTCACGGCTCCAACCTCGATAGCCAGATCGAGCACATCATTAGCCCTCATCCAAAGTCCGGCCTGAGCATAGTCGAGGGCCAACTCCTGATAATTGAGGGGATTGCCGTGCATGAGAGCAATCACACGGTCTCGCTCGCCTGCTTCCCAGAGAACTCCATAGTTGAAGCGGTCTTGCTCGAGACTTTCTTCCATCAGTTCTTCGATTCCATCCTCTATGCCGAGGTTTGCCATCAAGGCAACCTTGAGTGCACGAGCCTTCTGGTTGTGATAACCTGCCACTAGTGCACGGTCAACTTCATACAAAGCATCTTCCCAACGTCCTTGCATCGACGAAATCTGGGCACAGGCAAAATAGGCCGCACCTTGCCAGCCACCGTTCCAAGTAGCCTTATAGAACCAATCGTAGGCTTCGCTCAGTTGATATTGATACTTCAGGCACAGGCCAAGGTTGTACATCGGTTCGCCCCAATAGGGATTGGGATTGCGCTTCATAAGTATCTTCACCGCCTTGCGCAGGTATGGCTCTGCCTTCTCGAAGCGTCCACGACGAAGATACCAAAGTCCCATCTGATTCAGACAACGGACATCGTCGGGGTCACGGCGCAATGCCTCCTCATAATAGTCAAGTGGCGACCAGGTCGCGTGGCGGTATTGTTCGAGATGCAAACCCGTTAGATAGAGTTGCTCCACCGTCTTGCAATCCTTCGCAGGCAGGGCTGCCTCTGCGGCATCGGGCACTCGTTTAACTTCATCCGAAGCCTCATGCCACGAGAGCGGACGTACGGCTCGTCCCACCTGATAGACCGTCAGCGTGAGTTCATTGAAAGGAATGCCTTGAGTGTCAATCACTTCCTCGAACACGCCATCAGGCGTCAGCGTCTCCTCCTTTTTATATAATATGGTAAAATCGTCGCTTAGCAGTTCTATGCGTACGTTCTGTTTCGAAGTTGCCAGCACCTTCACGCGAACGCCTCCTTCTTCCTGCTCCATGTTGAAGATGATGTCCTTCGAGGCTTGCTTCACGATACCCAGGTCGCGATAAGGCATGAAGTACTGCGTGAACTCTTTCTCCTCGCAAGGCATTATCCACGAGAAGTCGGGCTGGTTTTCTGTATAGACGCCAGCCATAAGTTCGATGTACGGTCCATCCTCATCCGTCAGATTGCGGTCCCAAGCCCGTCCGAAGTCGCCATTACCCCAAGTCCACTGCTTCTTACCGGGCGAGACATGGTGATTGGCCACATGAAGCATCCCGCCCTTAGTATCGTTCTCATAGCCCCCTTCAAAGTCGTACTTCGAATTTACGCCCATGTAGGAGGTGGGCACTTTTATGTTCTTGTAGTTCGATATGTCCACGCCTGCGGAATAGTCCATCTTATAGTACGTGCCCGTAGCTATGGGGAACGTCGAAACGGCTCTCTTTCCGTGATCAAATACGGCATTGATGTCAGGTGGAAAGACACTCTGATACTCATCGTTTACGGACACAGCGGGATTGGCCCACCAAAGGAAGGTCTGGGGCAATTCCGAGCGGTTGTACAAACGCACGTTTATCTCCAGATAAGCGCAACCAGGACGCAGGCGGAAACCTACAGTCGACTTCTGGTGGAACATGCGTTCCATCTCCGAACACCATACGACGACACTTCCGTCCTCCTTTTCCTCAATGTCACAGTCTATGGGCATGAACGTCGAAGGACGATGGTGCTGTGGCCAGTTGAACTCAATGCCACCGCTTATCCAAGGACCTGCCAAACCCACGAGCGCAGGTTTAACGACATGGTTGTAATAGACAAAATGGCGTTGTTTAATCTTATCATAAGCCATCTGCACTCGTCCGCCCAACTCCGGAAGTATCATCACCTTCAGGTATTCGTTTTCCAACCAGAGTGCGTGATAAGTATGGTCCGTCTTCGTGTCTGCAATCGACTCAATCACGGGATAGGGATAAACCACACCGCTCGAGCCTTGATAGACACGGTTCTCAAGGAAGATGGGAGTCCGTTCCTCATGTCCCACCTCATAGGTTGGGATGACGACATCTTCGCGCCAAACTTTTGTGGACTCACCCCCTGCCTTCCCATGAAGGGAGGAAGCATTTGCGTTTGCACTTGAGTTATTCATTGTTATATTTTTATTCTTATGTAATGGATTCAACGCATGCGCTCCTAACGTTTCCAGATTCTACTCGCCTTTGGGAGAGGAATCAAGAGTAAGTTCTTGTTCCAGTTCTTCCAGACTCTTGCCTTTTGTTTCGGGACATCTGCGCCATAGGAACAGGAAGGCGAAGAGGCAGATTGTCGAATAGCACCAGAAGGTTCCGTTTGAACCCAGAGCCGCATTCATCGAGGGGAAGGAGAAGGTGAGCGTGCAACAACCCACCCAGAGGGCAAACGTGCAAGTTGCCATTGCGACACCACGAATGCGATGAGGGAAGATTTCGGCCAAGAGCGTCCAGGTGACAGGACCAAGAGTCATTGCATAGACCGATATTGCCGTAACCACCAGAAGCACCATCATGACGCCCGTCACACCTTGCCAGTAGCAGCAGCCAAGCACGAAGTAGATGATGCCAAGTCCGCCTGCGCCCAAGAGCATGAGTGTGCGTCGTCCCCAGCGTTCGATGGTGTAAAGCGCCACGAAAGTAAACAGCACGTTGGCAATACCAGTAATCACAATATTGATGAACATACCGTCGACATTAAAGCCTGCTCCGACAAAGATCTCTTGAGCATAATTGAAGATGACGTTGGTTCCGCACCACTGCTGGAACACAGCTATGATCAAACCCAGCAAGAGTACACTGCGATAGCGTGGAGCTGAGAATAGTTCTCGCAAGGAAGCTTGTTCGCCTTTAACCCTTAACTCTTCATTCTTCATCTTAATATATACTGGACTCTCGGGAATAAAGATGCTCATCACCAGGAACAAAGCGGCAGGAAGCGTCTCGGCCCAGAACATCCAACGCCAACCCCAAGCGACATTCCACGCCTGAGTCTCGATTATCGTGGTGTCGCGCGCCAACAGCATGTTCACTATCTGAGCGGCCAAGATGCCCAAGACAATTGTCATCTGGTTCAGCGAAACCATTCGACCACGAATCTCCGCAGGACTGACCTCAGCTATATACATGGGCGAGAGGGCTGAAGCCACACCAATGCCGATGCCTCCAATGAAGCGTGCGATGTTGAAAAGAATGAAGTCATTGAAAACACCCGTACCTATGGCGGAGACTGTGAACAAGACTGCGGCACACGTCAAAAGCGGTTTGCGTCCCCAGCGGTCAGCTGCAGCACCAGCCACCATTGCGCCCACGAGGCAACCCACAAGGGCGGTCGTCATTGCCAACCCTTGCATGAGCGGACTATCGCCAATGCCAAAATAAAGTTCATAGAAGGGTTTTGCACCTCCGATAACCACCCAGTCGTATCCGAACAAAAGGCCTCCCATGGCCGAAACCATGCAGATGAAATAGATGAATCCTCTGTTGTTTTTCATGAGAATTTGTTTGTTTATGTTTGAAATTCGAGGCAAAGTTAATGAAAATAATACAATAAAGATGTAGAATAATACGTTCTATTAGATGGACAAAACTACGATTTTGCAATGATAGACGGATTCAACGGACAGCGAGAGGTGGTGCTCCCCCCGATGGTTGTAGATATGGAGCACAATGACATACTCACCTCGAGCCTCTATGTAACGGACATTGGCTACTATCCACACGCATCCCATCACTATCGGACACGCGAACAGGGAATCGAGGAACACGTGCTCATCTACTGCGTCGACGGGGCTGGCTGGTATCGAGTGGGAGGACGAGAGTATCAGGTCGAAGAAGGACAATTCTTCGTTCTTCCGGCCCATCGCCCTCATGCCTACGGAGCAGCAAAGGGAGACAAAGCCTGGACCATCTACTGGCTTCATTTCAGCGGGACGCAAGCCCCCGTCTATGCGGAGGGGGCATTAGAGCCTCAGAGCATCCGAACCGCCACCAACTCGCGCATAAGTGACAGGAACAACATCTTTGAGGAAATCATGCAGACCCTGCAAGGCGGTTATAGTCTCGAGCACCTGCGCTATGCTTCGGCCTTGCTGCATCACTATCTCGCCTCGATGCGATACCTCGAACTCTATCGAAGCCAAGCGGACGAGAAAGGCAACTATGTCGACCCCGTGAGTGCGGCCATTCATTACATGCGTGAAAACATTGAGCACCACGTGACTGTAGACGATGTTCTGCGCTATGTGGGATATTCTCAGAGCCACTTCACAAGCCTGTTCAAGCAGAGTACGGGTTACAGTCCCATCAACTACTTCAACCAACTGAAGGTGCAAGCGGCTTGTCGCTATCTCGATGAAACGGATATGCGCGTCAACCAGATCTGCCACAAGGTGGGCATTGAAGACAGTTACTACTTCTCACGCCTCTTCACGAGAGTCATGGGACTTTCGCCAACGGAGTACAGAAGCCGGGCGAGGTCGTAAAGGGGAAACTAGGAACAGAAAAAATCGAGCCTAGGTTCGAAGGGAAACGAATATAGGTTCGAGGGCAATTGAATATAGGTTCGAGGGACATCGAACCTAAGGTGCAAATTCGGAAACCCTAAGGCCTTATTTCGGAAGCCCTAAGGGATTATTTCGGAAGGCCTAGGGATTATTCAAGAAGCCCTAGGGATTATTTCAGAAGACATAAGGCTTATCGGCAGGACTCAAAGGTAGAAATCCTTTGCAAGTTCGGCATAGGCCTCTGAGCGATTGCCTTCGGAATCCTGCAAGACTATTTCTTCCGTCGATAAAGAAGGGGAACCCTGACGCGAAAGCGAGAGCATAACGCGCTTGGGACTCTTGCGCAAAACGGTGCGAACCTGACACTTTCGGACAACAAAAAGTCCTTTGATAAATGCCTTATCAGTAAACGAGTTACAGGCATTCATTGGAAGTATTACATGAAATAAGCCTTCGTCGGCAAGAAGGCGAAGAACTGCGTCCAGCAAATCATCGAAATCAAGCATCGCAGCATGGCGGGCAAGAGCGCGAGCACTATCAGGCGAGAGGGTGTCTTCCGTGAAGAAGGGGGGATTGCATAAGATACAATCGAACCGGACGAGGGGACTATAATCCCTGACATCGGCTTCGAGGATGCTCACACGCGAGGCAAAGGGACTTTGCGCGACATTTTCCTGTGCCTGAAGAGCGGCTTCGTGGACAATCTCGATCCCTGTCACCTGAGCCAGAGGATTGCGCTGGGCAACCATCAAGGCTATAAGTCCCGAGCCTGCGCCTATGTCCAGGATGCTTCGAGCCACCTCTACCCTCGCCCATGCGCCTAATAACACGCCGTCGGTGCCCACTTTCTGGGCACAACGGTCGTCTTGTATGGCGAATTGTTTGAAACGAAACATGCACAAAGATACAAAAAGATTAAGGATTAGGGATTAAGGATGAAAGTTTTTTTGTATCTTTGCGCTCGCTTATACATTTAGGTATAATTTCTCATGAACATGAACGAAGATCAGATACAAAATCCATTCTCATTTATTGCAGATTTCGAGGGAGATATCAGACAACTGACCGAACAGCCCATCCCTCCCGTGTTGCCCATTCTGCCCTTGCGCAACCTGACGCTCTTTCCCTGCGTTATGTCGCCTGTCAGGGTTACGCGCAAGAGTTCTCTGCAACTGGTTCGTCGCGCCTATGAATCAGGCGAACCCATCGGCGCTTTCTGCCAGCGCAACACCGCAGCAGAGCATCCCGCCCTCACCGACCTTTATCAGACAGGAGTGGTTGCTCGCGTGGTGAAGTTCCTGGAATTGCCCGACGGCGGAGTGACGGTTATCCTGCAAGCCTCAAGCCGTGCTTTGCTTCGCGAATGCGTGCAAACGCGTCCTTACCTGAAGGCAAAGGTCGACCAGTTGATGGATTTATACCCCGAAGAGCACGATGTTGAGTTCGACATGCTTGCTGATACCAGTCGCAAGCGTGCCATTCATCTCATCGAGACGAGCGAGGACTTGCCCAACGAGGCAAAGTTTGCCATCCTGAATATCGGCAATGAGATATTCATGGTCAACTTCCTTTGCACCAGCCTTCCTATACCCGAGGAAGACAAACAAGAACTGATGAACATTGCCATCGTGAAAGAGCGTACGGCAAAACTGATACAGAGCATCAACAAGGTGCAAACGCTTGTGGACATGAGGAATCGCATTGTCCAGCAGACACAAGTGGAGGTGAACCGCCAACAGCGCGAGTGGTTCCTGCAACAGGAAATCAAGAACATACAAGACGAGCTCGGAGGTGCGACACCCACCAAAGATGCGGAACAACTGCGTGCAAGACTGGCGGCAAAGAAGATGCCCAAATATGCTGTGGAAGCCTTCCTTGAGGGTTTGAGCAAACTGGAACGCGTCAATCCGCAAAGCCCCGATTATAATGTGGAGCTGAACCACTTGCAAACCATCCTTCAACTTCCGTGGGAAGAGTACACGGTGGACAACCTGAACATCTCGAACGCAGAACGAGTGCTCAACCACGACCATTACGGTTTGGAGGAGGTGAAGGAACGCATACTCGAGCACCTGGCCGTGCTGAAACTCAGAGGCGATATGAAGTCACCCATCCTCTGCCTTTATGGTCCTCCGGGCGTAGGTAAGACCTCACTCGGACGAAGCATCGCCGAAGCGCTGAAGCGCAAATACGTGCGTGCTTCTTTAGGCGGATTGCACGATGAAGCCGAGATTCGTGGACACAGACGCACGTACATCGGCGCTATGCCTGGACGCATCCTCAAGAGCATCATTAAGGCCGGCTCCAACAACCCTGTGTTCATCCTCGATGAGATAGATAAGATTAGCGGCCGAACCATGAATGGCGACCCGTCGTCCGCTCTTTTGGAGGTACTTGATCCTGAGCAGAACTCTGCTTTCCACGATAACTTCCTCGATATGGATTATGACCTGTCGAAGGTTATGTTCATAGCCACAGCCAACGACGTTAGTCAGATTCCTCGTCCTCTCCTCGACCGAATGGAGCTGATTGAGGTCACGGGCTATTGCACGGAAGAGAAGATTGAGATTGCACGCAGGCATCTTATCAAGAAGACAAAGGAGGCCCACGGTCTGCAGGGAAGAAAGGACGTGAAGATGACAAAGGCCGCCATCGAATACGTCATCGAACACTACACTCGAGAAAGTGGTGTGCGTGGATTGGAAAAGCAACTGAACAAGGTGTTCCGCAAGGTCGCGTTGGCTATTGCACGCGATGAAGGAAGCATAGACACAAACATCGGTATCGACACCGTTAAGCAACTGCTGGGTAAAGAACTCTATAACCGCGATTCATACCAAGGAAACGGAACGGCTGGAGTTGTGACCGGCTTGGCTTGGACAAGCGTTGGAGGCGAGATACTCTTCATCGAGACAAGCCTCAGCCGCGGACAAGGAGGCAAACTAACCATCACTGGCAATCTGGGTGACGTGATGAAGGAGAGCGCCATGCTTGCTCTGGAGTACATCAAGGCACATGTCGACCAACTCGGCATCGACCCACGCATCTTTGAGCATTGGAACATCCACTTGCATGTGCCCGAAGGCGCAACGCCAAAGGACGGACCTTCGGCAGGCATCACGATGGCGACCTCGCTGGCTTCGGCACTCACTCAGCGCAAGGTTCGCCCTTATCTGGCCATGACCGGAGAAATAACCCTGCGCGGAAAGGTGCTTCCTGTTGGTGGTATCAAAGAAAAGATTCTGGCCGCCAAACGTGCAGGCATCAGGGAGATAGTCATATGCAAGGACAACCGCAAGGATATAGAAGAGATACCGGAGATGTACTTGCAAGGCGTCTCGTTCCACTATGTCGAGAGCGTCAGAGACGTATTCCGCTTTGCCCTGCTTCCCGAGAAAGTGAAGGACGCCATAGACTTAACCATCCCTGAGAAAAAGGACTAAACGCCCCACTCCCGCTCTCCCCGTTATAAGGGAGGAAGAGAATGAGAAAACGAGAGAATAAGAAAAGATTATTTGAAGGCTGCGATTGAGCGAGAGAAGAGCGATGCTAGCATCAGCTTTTCCAAGCGTGAGCAGGCTCGAGACGTAGTCTCAATTATGAATTTTGAATTGTGAATTTTGAATTAAAACATACCGACGACAAGTCGTGCGCTCGTGCAGGAGTCATCACCACCGATCACGGACAGATAGAAACCCCTATCTTCATGCCCGTAGGCACAGTAGGAAGCGTGAAAGGAGTATTGCAGCGCGACCTGAAAGAGGAGGTTCATGCCCAGATTATCTTAGGCAACACCTATCACCTCTATCTTCGTCCTGGCACAGAGATACTGGAACAAGCGGGCGGACTGCATTGCTTCATCAACTGGGATCGCCCTATCCTCACCGATAGCGGAGGCTTTCAGGTGTTCTCGCTCACAGGCATTCGCAAACTGAAGGAGGAAGGATGCTATTTCCAAAGCCATATCGATGGTTCGCGTCACTTCTTCTCTCCCGAGCGAGTAATGGACATCGAGCGCTCCATCGGTGCTGATATCATCATGGCACTTGATGAGTGTACTCCTGGAACCAGCGATTATGCTTATGCGAAAAAGAGTCTGGGACTCACCCATCGCTGGCTCGACCGCTGTTGGGCACGCTATCAGGAAACCGAACCCCTTTATGGCTATCACCAAAGCCTATTCCCCATCGTACAAGGATGCACTTATAAGGACTTGCGACAGCAATCGGCCGAGTTCGTTGCTTCGAAAAATGCCGACGGTAATGCCATAGGTGGTTTGGCAGTAGGCGAACCGGCCGAGGTGATGTACGAAATGATAGAGGTTGTCAACGATATCCTGCCGAAAGACCGTCCACGCTATCTCATGGGCGTGGGAACTCCCGCCAACATACTTGAAAGCATTGAACGAGGTGTGGATATGTTTGACTGCGTTATGCCTACCCGCAACGGGCGCAACGCCATGCTATTCACCTCGGAAGGCATCATGAACCTACGCAACAAGAAGTGGGAAACCGACTTCTCGCCCATCGACCCGAATGGAACGGCAAGTGTGGATACATTCTACACGCGCGCCTATCTCCACCACCTCTTCAAGGCTCAGGAACTTTTGGCAATGGAAATTGCGAGCATCCACAACCTGGCCTTCTACCTGTGGCTCATAGGCGAAGCCAGAAAACACATCCTCGATAACACGTTCACCACGTGGAAATCGCAGATGATGAGGAAAGTAACGAATCGACTATAAAGACCCACCCGTCCTCCCTTAGGGAGATGAAAAGCAAACATTAAATGAAAAAAGGTAACTGGAGAGGACTTTTCTTCCTCAAACGCATAGATACTTACATCATAGGTAAGTTCTTGGGGACATACTTCTTCTCCATCCTGCTTATCATTGGCGTGACGGTTGTATTTGACTACAACGACAACATTGACAAGTTCACACAGAACGGCGCACCTTGGCGTGATTTGGTTATATACTACCTCAACTTCATGCCTTATTATGCCAACCTGTTCTCGTCGCTGTTCGTCTTTATTGCAGTTATCTTCTTCACGAGCAAACTAGCCGGAAACAGCGAGATTATTGCGATCCTGAGTGCGGGAGTAAGCCTTCGGCGTCTCATGCGTCCTTATTTGATAAGTGCGGCTCTCATTGCTTTACTCACCTTATGGTTAGGTTCGGAAGTAATTCCTCGCGGAAGTGTCGAGCGACTCGACTTTGAGAACCAGTACAAGCGTCGCGGTAACAAGAAGAATCCCACCTATGCCGACAATGTGCAACTGCAGGTTGACACGGGTGTGATAGCCTTTATCGAGCACTTCGATGGTCCTTCTAAAACGGGTTATCACTTCCAACTGGACAAGTTCGAACGAAAGCGTCTCGTCTCCCACATGACGGCACAAAGCATCACGTACGACACGCTTTCTAACGAGCGATTCCATTGGCACATTACTGATGCCACCATTCGTGACATGCGAGGCATGAGAGAACACATCACGCACCACCAGCAACTCGACAGCGTTATTGTGATGGAACCCAGCGACTTCCTCTTTACCCACAATTTCCAAGAGACCATGACCAATCGTGAACTCAAGGAGCACATCGAACGAGCACGCATTCGAGGCACGGGCAACCTAAAGCCGTTCCAGGTTGAATACTACAAGCGCTTTGCCTCTGCCTTTGCGGCATTCATCATGACGGTTATTGGCGTCTCGCTCTCATCGCGCAAGCGTAAGGGCGGCATGGGATTCTCACTCGGTGTAGGACTTGTGCTCAGTGTAACCTACGCATTCTTCCAGGCTGTTACCGCAGGCTTTGCCACCAATGCAAATGTGCCTCCCGTCATAGCCGTGTGGTTGCCCAACATACTCTTCACCCTCATTGCAATCTACTTGTATAAGCGAGCACCGCGGTAAGAAGCCCCCCTCTAACTCCCCCCGTAGGGAGGAGGAAAACTTTGAACTTTGATTTTCGAACTTTAGCCATTGCCCAATCGCCTTTTGTAGCCTTTTAATATTTGACATTTAACATTTGACATTTAACATAAAGCTTTGGAATTCTACGAATTAGACCTATGCGACGGCGTGCTCGATGCACTCGATGACATGCGTTTCTACAAGACCACGCCCATACAAGAACATGCAATCCCTCTTATTCTGGAGGGCAGAGACCTCATAGGCGTTGCACAGACAGGAACAGGAAAGACTGCTGCATATTTGCTCCCCGTCCTTTCTATGCTATCGGAAGGCAATTACCCCCAAGATGCTGTCAACTGCATCATCATGGCTCCAACGCGTGAATTGGCACAGCAAATCGACCAAGCCATGCAGGGTTTCTCCTACTATCTCGATGGCATCAGTTCCGTTGCCGTTTACGGTGGCAACGATGGGGTACGCTACGAGCAAGAGAAGCGTGGCTTCAATACAGGTGCAAGCATCATCATTGCCACCCCAGGCCGACTCATCAGCCATATTTCATTGGGCAACATCGACCTTTCACACGTATCCTTCTTCATCCTCGACGAAGCCGACCGCATGCTCGACATGGGTTTCTCAGACGATATTATGCAGATAGAGCGTCAATTGCCCAAAGATAGGCAAACTATCATGTTCTCTGCCACAATGCCTGATAAGATTGTGGAACTTGCCAAGAGCATCCTTACTGACCCGGTTCGCGTCAGCATCGCCATCTCTCGTCCGGCCGACGGTATTCATCAGAGCGCATACGTCTGCTACGAACCCCAGAAGCTGGGCATCATACGTTCGATGTTCCGCGAACGTAAGCCCGAGCGCGTCATCATCTTCGCAGGCTCAAAACTGAAAGTAAAGGATCTTGCTATCGCACTTCGGCGCGAAGGCTTCAACGTAGGGGCTATGCATAGCGATCTTACCCAGCCGGAAAGAGACGACGTTATGTTCCGTTTCAAGAGCGGTAAAATAGATATTCTTGTAGCTACTGACATTGTCGCACGCGGTATCGATATCGACGACATACAACTGGTAATCAACTACGATGTGCCACATGATAGTGAAGACTATGTTCATCGCATAGGTCGCACAGCACGTGCAGGAGCAGAAGGTCGTGCTATTACACTCATTTCTGAGAAGGACCAAACCTTCTTCCGCCAGATAGAGCATTTCCTTGGTTCTCCTGTTACCAAGAACCCCATACCAGCCGAACTTGGCGAGGCTCCTGAATATAAGGGTAAAGGGCAGGCTGGTCGCAAGGCTGGACACCACAAACATGGAGGCCAACGACATGGTGGCAAGAAGCACTTCCACAAGCAAAAGCCGTCGAAAGGTCAAAAGAATAAAGGCGAAGAGAAAAAGAGTTAAGAGATAATCGTTTAAAGATAATACTTCGAGATGCCGAACGGAATATAAAAAAATGAATCGAGAGAAAGCCCTCGATTCTTTTTTATTAAGTATACCTTATTAATATAATACGCGCGAGACTAATCGAACTTAGGTGCATCTGCAAACGACTGGCCACGCAGGTCCTTCTCGGAAAGCAACAGTTCTGAAGTAGGCAAAGGCCATTGAATATTAAGTGTAGGATCGTCGTAACGTATGCACTGCTCGGACTCGGGATGATAGGGATTGTCAACCTTATAGGAGAAGATAGCCTCCTTGCTCAAAACCAGGAAACCATGAGCGAATCCGCGAGGGATGTAGAACTGACGATGATTCTCGTCGCTGAGTTCTACCATAAGATGACGACCGAAGGTGGGCGAAGAACGACGCAAGTCAACAGCCACATCGAGGACACGACCCTGAATCACTCTCACCAGCTTTGCTTGGCTCCATTCTCCCTGCTGATAATGAAGACCGCGAAAGACGCCGCAAGACGACTTCGACTCATTGTCCTGAATAAAATCTACCGAACCAATATGTCGCTCAAAATCAGCACGTTTCCATGCCTCCATGAAATAACCACGTGAATCCCCAAACACCTTGGGCTCCAATATCCAGACGCCCTCAAGCTCAGTCATTATGTATTCCATACCTTTTTCCTTTTGCTTTGCAAAGGTAACAATATTTTTCACAATTTCATAATTAATTTTTCTCTTTTCACTTTTCACTTTTATTTTTTTATTGTACCTTTGCAGTATGAATCAGTTTCCTACTTTAATAGAATATCTGTTACTCACTCATGACCACGTAGTTATACCTGGCATGGGAACGTTTATTGTGCAACAGATGGAAGCTCGCCGCAACGATGTAGAGGAGGCATTTCTGCCACCCTATCGTTCCGTGCGATTCAACAAGGAACTGAATCACGACGATGGCACTTTGCTCGATGCTATCCAAGACAGTCTCAAACTGACTCCGGAGAACGCCGAAAAAGCGCTCAGCACATGGGTTGACGATTTCAACCAACAACTGGATGAAGAAGGATACGTCGAATTTGGTGCCATTGGTGTTTTTGCTAATGACGAACGCGGCAATGTGGTTTTCACTCCACAAGAGTCAGGTGTGACAACGCCTGAGTTCTATGGTCTCGATGCTTTCCACATGAGTGAAGTCGACCAAGAGCCTAGAGCCAAAGTTGTGCCCATGGCCGCCGCTGTAGAAGCAGACGAAAGAGAAATCACGATTCGCATCAACAGGCGTATTGCCAACTGGGTAGTAGCCGCTTGTGCTGCTGTACTGCTGGCAATGGTGTTCAGCATGCCGTTGCCCGAAGGTGGTCAGGAAATAAGGAGCAGTCTCAAGGAAATGCTCTTGCCTGCCTCTAAAGCTAAGCTTCACGAAGCTGTTAGTCAAGAAGCGAAGAGTGTTTCTTCCAATGCTCCAGCAGAGGAAGCTATCGCAAGTCAAATAGCGAAGACCCCTAGCCCATCGCAGACAAAACAAAACGAAGTTGCGCCTAAAACCGAATACTGCATCGTTATGGCTTGCGCTATCCCCTTAAAGAGCGCACAACATTATGTAGAAGTTCTATCGGAACGTGGTTTCTTAAGTGCCCGTGTGGTAGAGCACGGGAAAATGGTGCGCGTTGTCGTTGGCCATTATTCTTCGGAAGAGGCTGCCAACGAGGGAGCAAGAGAGATACGCCAGCGAGATAGCGAGTATCAGGGTGCATGGGTTATGGCACTATAATGGTTAACGGTTAATGGTTAATGTTAAGTGAATTCAGTTTTTTCCATTTTTGTTAACCATTAAGCTTTAAACTTTATCCTTTTATAATATGAAGCGAGTTCGTTGTCCCAAATGCGATAATTACATTACCTTCGACGAAACTCAGTATGCCGACGGACAACAGTTGGTGTTCCAATGCCCGCACTGCCAAAAACAATTTGGCATTCGCATTGGTGTAAGTCGGCTGCGCGACAAACACGAAGAGCGAAACCTCGACGAACAACAAGGTGCACAAGAGTGTGGAAGTATTGTGGTCGTGGAGAACGTGTTTCACTACAAGCAGGTGATTCCACTAAAAATGGGTGACAACGTAATTGGTCGATATTTGCGAGGAACTGATATCAATACCCCCATAGAGACAAGTGACCCCAGCATCGACACCAAGCACTGCATCATACGTGTACAACATGACAAGCAAGGCAACCTGCAATATATCCTGCGTGATGCTCCTTCAAACACTGGCACCTTCTACATGAACGATATCCTTCGCGATCAAGATCGTGTACGCCTCTCTGAAGGGGATATCATTACCATAGGCGCCACTACGCTCATCCTTCGTACCGCAAATTCCAAAGACGATGAATAAGATTCTTTCTCTCCTGCTTCTTTTATTTACGTTCCTTCCCGCAAGTGCACAAGACAACGAATGGGAACTCATCTTTCATGATGAATTCGACGGCACAGAAGTTGACTGGAACACGTGGCACTCGGAAAAGGGTTTCGTACGCAACGAAGAATTTCAATGGTATCAACCAGAGAACGCCCATGTGGAAAACGGCTTGCTTGTACTTGAAGGACGACTCGACAGTATCGTCAATCCTCGTTACAATCCCGAAGCACGCGACTGGAGACAATCACGTCCCTATGCTCAGTACAGCAGTGCAAGCATAAACACAAGAGGTTCGTTCTCCTTCAAATATGGACGTTTGGAAGTGAGAGCACGCATTCCTGCCGTCGTCGGCTCATGGCCAGCCATCTGGACGTTGGGTACAAGCATGCCCTGGCCCTCATGCGGAGAGATTGACGTGATGGAGTACTATCACATTAAAGGTGTGCCTCATATCTTAGCCAATGCTGCGTGGGGAAGCGATCGACGCAATGTGGCAAAGTGGAACACCAAGACCACTCCCTATGCCCACTTCCTTGAGAAAGATCCGTATTGGAACGAACGGTTCCACACATGGCGAATGGATTGGGACGAAGATTGGCTTCGCATTTATCTTGATGACGAGTTACTGAACGAAGTTGACCTCTCCACCACCATCAATGGAAGAATAGGCAATAACGCGAATCCCATGCATCAACCCCATTACATACTGCTCAATTTGGCTATTGGAGGACAGAACGGCGGCACACCAGTGGCCGATGCATTCCCAATGCGCTATGAGATTGACTACGTTAGAGTTTTTAAGAAAGTTGATAATTAAAACTCCGTTTTAACATTTAAAACTATGTTTTGACTTTTTATCGCGACTCGGCATTACTAAAGCGAACTTTGTACTGCTCTCGCTGCTAAAAAAGTTGACAATTAACATTTGACATTTAACATTATAAATAGTATGTGGAAATACTTCGTAATCTTCATCCTAGTCATGAGCGTCATCACGTTCTTCGTATTCGGCTGGGACAAATGGAAAGCAAAGAACGACAAGTGGCGCACGCCTGAAAGCACACTCTTCCTACTGGCCATCTTTGGCGGCTCGGTTGGTGCCTTACTGGGAATGCAGGTATGGAGGCATAAGACTCAGCACTGGTCGTTCCGTTTGGGCATTCCCATCATCCTCATCCTTCAGGCCGCAGGACTCGTGTGGTACTTCTTCTTTAGCAAGTAATCGCGATATCGATGAAAGACATAGAGAAGTGGACGCTGCTAAGTAGCGAATATCTCATCCGCCGTCCGTGGATGGTGGCTCGTCGTGATCATGTAAGACTTCCAAGTGGCGCAGAGCACCCAGAGTTCTACGTTTTGGAATATCCCGATTGGGTGAACATCATTGCGATTACGAAAGAGGGCAAGATGGTGCTTGAACGCCAATATCGGCACGCCCGCCAGTTAGTGGGATGGGAATTGCCTGCAGGCGTAATCGAGGAGGGTGAAGAACCCCTGAAGGCTGCCCAACGCGAGATGTGGGAGGAAACGGGTTATACAGGTGGAGAATGGACTCACTTCATGACACTATGTCCCAATGCGAGTGCTTGCACCAACGTAAGCCATACCTTCATCGCACGAGGAGTTGAGCGCAGTGATACCCAGCATCTGGAACAAACGGAAGACATTGCCGTATATGAGATAGAAGAGAGCGAGGTCCTGCGCATGCTCAAAGAGGGCGAGTTCCACCAAGCCCTTATGGCAGCACCCTTGTGGCGATATTTCTACGAGAAAAAGTAAACGAAAAAGGCTACCCCGAAAGGTAGCCTTTTTATTTGAACCTAATCAAATCAGAACTTGAATCCAGCCGTAAGCATCAGTTGATGACGGTTGAGGTCAACATTGACAGGCTCTATTGCAGTATTGGTCAACTCTGGATAGTCTTGTGCAAACTGACCGTCAGGGGCAGTGAAGCCTGAGTCGAAGGCATAGAACTTAGCATTCTGCACACGATACTTGTAAGCCATATCGGCATAGAACTTCTTGTACTTGAAACCTACACCAAAGCTAATGATGTTGGCAGCACCCAGTGTCATGTAGTCAGTACTCGTCTGGTAGTTCATAGCCTTGGAGTCGAGTTTGAACTGATCGAAATAAGGATTATCCTTATAACGGCTGCTCACATAGTTGTAACCAACACGGAGGGCAACAGCGTCAACAGGCTTCACCTCCATACCCAAGCGTATGGTATGCTGACCACGTATGCAGTCCTTTGTCAACTGGTTCATAGCCAAATCCTTCGTTCCCTTATAAGAACTATGGTAACCATCGTCGTTATAAGTGGGATAGCCCATCGAAGTCTTAGAGGTGTTAGCAAACTCATACTCAATGCCCCATGCAAGAATCTTGTCGACAGTTGATCCCAGACTCAGGCGAGTGCGCCAAGGTGTGCGAACCGTGTACTCAAGATAGCTCTCAAGGGTGTTGGTGCGTGTAGCATTCACATTGTCTGTGAGATCATAGAGCGTACTATTGCTGAAACGATACCAGGTAGGAGTCTCGATGGTCAGACCAATGCGGAAGGGACTTTCAACCATAGGGCGGGCTATGAAGCCAAGTTTCAGGTTCACACCATGACCTTCGATGTCACGGTCGTTGTAAAGCATATAGTCACCATAATTTCCGTCCTTATCCATATTCTGCTCTTCGTACATGCTCCAAGAAACATAGTCGAGACGGTCAACGCCCAAGGTAAGGCCCGTATAGAAGCGATCATTAACGTTGAACGCAACGTTCATGTCATAGGACTGCATCGAACCACGCTGGTGACGAGTGTAGAAGCCCTTCTCACCACGATAAGGATTATAATAACCCAATTCATCGGAAGACAAGTATCCATTGTCCACTGCGATACCAGTCAGGTTGTAATCAGTGTCAAAACCCTCATTGGCCAATTCTGCCACCTGATCCATCTGCGAGAGGCCTCCAAGGTTCTGGTTATCGGCATAGAAACCCATGTTGAAGTTGGCCTTCTTCTGATAGTTTACGCCAAAGTTCACGTACTTCAGTTTAGGACCATCAGTCCTGAGACTCCACACGAACCCCATTTGGTCGAAGCTAGCGCGAGCCAGTTTCTCATTAAATGTGCGATTGCCGTCATTCGAGTTCCAACCGTTGGCTTTGTTAGGCACGATGGCGCCAAAGGTCAATGCAACGTCACTCTTGCGATAAAGAGCCATACCTGCAGGATTGGAACTGATGACAGAGAGATCTGCTCCCAAGGCGCCCATAGCACCTCCCATACCTACGTAGCGAGCAGTTCCAATAACGTCGTCAGTAGCTGTCAGGCGATCGTTCAGGTAAGTGTCCTGTGCGCTTGCGATGGCTGCTGCACCCAGCAACATGGCCATCAGGAAATAACGCTTTGTCATATCAGTTATTGTAATAATGTCAAATGTTTAATGTCAAATGTAAATATTGTCCAATCGTCAAATCTGTTAGCGTCTTCCGCCACCACCACGACTGGCACCGCCTCCTCCACCGGAGAAACCACCGCCTCCACGAGAGCCGCCAGAGAAACCGCCACCGCTTGAGAAGCCACCACTACGGCTGCTGCTACTGCTCGAAATGCTGCCACCACGAGAAGCTGCAGAAGAGCTACGGGTTGCTGCAGAAGAACTGCGTGTTGCAGTGCTGGTGCTACGGGATACAGTATTTGTACGGCTATTGGTTACTGTCGAACGAGACGAACTGCCGTTGATGCCACGAACGGTGGATGTTGTACCACGTGTGTTGATGCCAGAGCGAACAGCTCCACGTTCACCACGTGTGACGGGCACAGTCGTACGGCTGCTACCTAAAGCGCTTGTACCAGTGCGTCCGCTACGAGTGATGGTACGTGTTGAACCATTGGTTCCACGGCTCGAACCGCCAGTCATAGCATACCCACGTCCACCATTGAATCCGCGGTGAGGAGTATTGCTTGTCCAGTTGGGATAATAGTGATGGTGATGACCCCAACCATAGTAACTCCATCCATAGCCATAGTGCCAGGGATCATACCAGGGATCATACCAGCCATAGTAGCCACGCCAACCATACCAGCCCCAGGGACGATAACCCCATCCCCATCCTCCATAGTACCAGGGATCGTAGTACCAAGGATCGTACCAGGGATCATACCAACTGTAATAAGGATAACCAAAACCGTGGAAACGAGCCAGACGAGCCGAATAGATGTAATCGTCATCGACAGAGGCAGGTTCCTCGTTCAGACCGCTATAACCATTACTCAGAACGTACTCTCCCTTCTCGTTCAGAGCCAGTTGGCTTTCGTCAACTTGGAAGGTATCTGTCTCCGTAATGATGGTCACGCTCTTGCCAGTAGTACCACGGCGGTTGTATTCATCAACGTCGCGCAACGGTCCCGTGTAATACTCCGCAGTAGTTGTTTGCTGAGGCCTTACGGTCTGGCGGGCAACACTCGTCGAGGGAGCACTAGTGGTGGTCGTCTGCGTTGACGTTGCTTTCTTCTTCGGAACGAAGTACATGTCGTCATCGTTCTGTGCGAAGCTGATGACTGGCAACATAACCAGCATCATCCAAAAGATTGTTCTTGCTTTCATAACTACCATATTTAGAGTTTCTCTGATGCAAAATTACTACCTTTTTACCTCACTGCAAGGGGAAAATCCCCATTTTCTAGGGGAAAATCCCTCTAATATTCTAATTTTTGCTTAATTTTGCCTTAAATAAATACATAGGCATGAAATATTTTGAGGTAGATTTTAGTGTAAATCCTTATAGTGAAGAGGCTTGCGACGTATTGTCCTCCCTGCTTGCCGACGTAGGGTTTGAGACTTTTGTCCCCAAGGCTGAAGGCCTTGAAGCCTACATCCAGCAGGCGTTCTATGACGAAGAATCCGTCCGTCAGTTGACGAAGGACTTCCCTCTACCCCACTTTAACATTAGTTTTATTACGCGTGAGGCACCCGATGAAGATTGGAACCAGCGTTGGGAAGAAGAGGGCTTCGAACCCATTGTCATCGACAGTCTTGTGGGCATTCACGATACGCGACACACCTGTCCCTCGCCTTGCACCTATGACATCACCATTAATCCGCGTATGGCCTTTGGCACAGGTACTCATCCCACCACGAGGCAGATTCTGCGACAACTTTGTTCGATGGACATGCAGGACATGAGCGTCGTTGATGCAGGTTGTGGCACGGGTGTCTTGGGCTTCCTTTGTTCCATGCGAGGGGCAAAGGATGTCTTCAGTTACGACATTGATTCGTGGAGTGTAGAGAACACAAAGATAAATGCCGACTTGAACGGTATCACCAACATTCGCGTTCAGGAAGGCGACGCAAGTGTCCTGCCCTCGAGTCCCATGTTTGACCTGCTGATAGCCAACATCAATCGCAACATTTTGCTTCAGGACATGCCTCGCTTTGCCCAGGTTCTCAAGCCTAAAGGTCAACTGTTGCTCAGCGGTTTCTATGAGTCCGACGTTCCCCTACTCTTGCAGAAGGGAGATGAATTAGGTTTGTCTTTGGAAAAGGAAACGTGCGAGGAAGGTTGGGCAATGCTTTCCCTTCGGAAATGTGAATAAACGAGTTTCAACTGCCCTTGTTAACTCACAGCTTTAAATGGAATGGTCTAATCGGACGGACGTAATCGGACGCGAAGCTACGCTTGCTGTGCAAGAAGTCCTACGCTTGCGTAGTTTATCGGAGCAAAAATGATCAATGGTCAATGGTCAATGATCAATGGTCAATGGTCAATGATCAATGATCAACGGTCACTCCACTTCCGGCGCAATGGCGGGTTGTAACGTCATTTGCTTCAAGGCTTTCATGTCACCATTGAAAATGTCGAAGTCAACATAACCCTTGATGCCGTCCACTCGTCCACAATCGGTATATTGCCAGAAGGTCCACTTTCCTTTATACTTCAACTTTTTCTCGTAATAATGCGCTATCCACAAGGGGTATTCGTTGAGGGCAGGCGTGTTGAGATAATCTTGCTTGAACTTGTAAGAAGTATAGATTATCGGTGCCACACCATAGACGCTTTGCACGATTTCGAGCCACGTTAGCACGTCACGTTGGAATTCCTTCAATGGTTTGTTGCCTCGCTTTTCAATATCAAGTATAGGTGGCAAATCGCCCTCGAGCAGATGAACCTGATGGAGGAAGTATTCGGCTTGACGCGTAATGTTCTTGTCAGGAATGTAGAAGTGATAGGCTCCACGCACAAGGTCGTTCTCGCGAGCCCAATGGAAGTTGTCATTGAAGTTCTCGTCGAACAGCGTTGCGCCTTCCGTAGCCTTGATAATAACGAAACTGATGGGATGGTCGCCAATCTTCGCATTACGGAGTCTGTCCCAGTCGATGCGATCCTGATGGTGACTAATGTCAATACCCATGATGTCATAGCCCGTAGGATAGTCGGGTTCGCCATAGATGGCTCGCCAACGAAATGACAACGGAGTGACAAAGAAATTGTAGAACACAAACACATAGGCCGCAACCACAAGGATGCCTCCCAGCAGTAGACCCCACCACGAGAACAAGCGCGAGCCACCCGAGGATTTCTTCCTCTGGTGGCTCCGCCTTGCATTCTTCTTATGTGTTTTGTTCATTAACCGTTAACCCGTTAAACTGTTAACCGTTAAACAATTACTTTGCCTGCTCCAGCGCCAAGGTCTTGGTGCACTGGTCGCACACTTCAGAAGGACCAAAGTACTGGATGGGACCAGGATAGACATAACGCGTCTCACGTGCCCACTGTTCGCGCTTCGATGCGAAGTACTTGAAGGGAGCACCATCCAGTTCTACCAAAGCCTTGCGGATAACGGGCTTGTTGGCACCATTACGGCGTTCGATGTTCATCATCATGGTAATGGGCACACCACCGGCAATCCACTCTGCAGCAGGGGCTGTAGTGTTTTTGATAACACTCATGTAACCCGTCTTACCGTTCGAGATCAGGCGGCTGGCATTGTAACCCAGGCTGTAGCAGTAGTCGGCATCATAGTTCGAGGGAGCAGCACAGCGACCTTCGTAACCGAAGAAATGGTGCTGAGCGCTGAACTTACCGTTGAACTTACCTTCCTTCTTCCACTCGGCCAATTTCTTGGCAACCATAGCGCTGAGCAGTTTCTCAGTCTCAATCAAGCTCACCTGTACGTTTCCGTGTGGGTCGCGGTCGAGGCAGAGCTGACGCTTAACGTCGGCAGGCAGACTCTCGAGCACAGCCTTGTTCTCGGCAGTGATGTTGCTGAGTACGAACTCAATCTGCTCATCGGCACTCTTAAACTCGCGAGGCTCACCCGTTGCGGGATCTGTCAGCACCTCGTTCAACTGGGCAATGAGCTTCTTGATAGCAGGAATGAACTCAATCAAGCCTTCGGGAACGACAACGGTACCGAAGTTGTTGCCGTCGGCAGCACGCAGAGCAACGGCCTTGGCAATGTACTCAACAACGTCGTCGAGTGACATCTGCTTAGCCTCCACTTCCTCACTGACGAGGCAGATGTTAGGCTGGCACTGCAGAGCGCACTCCAGAGCGATGTGAGAGGCTGAACGACCCATCACCTTGATGAAGTGCCAGTACTTGCGAGCCGAGTTGCAGTCACGCTGGATGTTACCGATGAGTTCGCTGTAAGTCTTGCAAGCGGTGTCGAAACCAAACGAGGTCTCAATCTGCTCGTTCTTCAGGTCACCGTCGATGGTCTTGGGGCAACCGATAACCTGCACGCCATACTTCTTGGCAGCATAGTACTCGGCCAGCACACAAGCGTTGGTATTAGAGTCATCGCCACCAATGATGACGAGGGCCTTGATGCCGAGCTCGCGCAGAATCTGGATACCACTCTCAAACTGAGCTTCCTTCTCCAGTTTCGTACGGCCAGAGCCGATGATGTCGAAACCACCCGTGTTGCGATACTCGTCGATGAACTCGTCGGTGAACTCCACATACTTGTGATCAACCAGACCACCAGGTCCCATCAGGAAGCCATAGAGCTTCGATTCCTTGTTCAGCGACTTCACGCCGTCGTACAGACCACTGATGACGTTGTGACCACCAGGAGCCTGACCACCCGACAGGATGATGCCCACGTTGATAGCCTCACGATTCTCGCTTTCAGCAGGTACGAACTCCACTACAGGCATTCCATAGGTATTGGGGAACAGAGCCTTTATCTCTTCTTGGTTACCTACACTCTGGGTAGCAGCACCCTCCTTCACTTTAACAGGTCCTTGCAGAGCCTTTGGCAGCTTTGGCTGATAGGCGGCTCTTGCAATCTGCAATGCACTTTTTTCCATAGTTTTTTCTTAATATAATATAGTAAACAATTTCGACTTGCAAAGATAGTGAAAATCGAGTGCAATACCAAATAAAGAATAGAAAAATATGGCAACATAAAGCGAAAACGTATTCACATGTTTTTGCAATAACAGCGTAATGAAAGGCTGTAAGCCTAAGTACAAAGCACTTCGTGTACTTGTTCGACGTACATTGAACCTAATCTCACCTTCTCTCATTATTCCTATCTCACTACAAGCAACGTGCGTGCACTGCACAAGATAGCCAGTCTATGTGATGTAGTGGAGTGTAAGTAAACTTACAAGCAATAGAGAAATTTTCTATTATTTTCTCTAATATTAGGGTTTTTGCTCGTTTATCCGTATCCTTAAGGCTTAGCCTCGAAAATAGGATGCATCTCGGCAATACAAAAAAAGAATTGTGTTACACACTTTTAGCTTACAGCGTTTATTCTGACTTCACGGCCCGAAAATATGCCGCAAACATGTTTTCGAACCATTTCGTCATATTTTTTTGTTCTTTTTTTGGTATTGCGCTCAGTTTTCACTATCTTTGACCAGTTTTGTAACCCAACAAACAATTACAGTTATGGCAAAAAGAAGAGATTTGAAGAAAGGAATCAACTTTCTTTGTGGTGAATTGTTCGCTGAGTGTGTGGCAATTATGCATTACCAAAAACCTACGCCACAAGAAGACGTGGACAACGTGATGGCCAGCATTCTGAACCTTCAGGACGACATGCTGAGCCGCGTGAGTCACGTAGAACCGGGTATGAAAGCCAAAGACTATTTCAAGAAACTGCGCGAGGACATGCTCAGTCACACCGATGAGATTGTGGAACATATAAAAGCACTACTTTAGCGCAAATTAAGAATAGGCCCCTCTCCCCGCTCCCCCGAGGGGGGAGGGCCTTGCAGAACAAAAAAATGGTAAATGTTCAATGTTTTGCTCGGTGACGTAAGGAAACGCTTGTGTAGCGAAGAGGAGCGAAAATCCCCAATACATTCTTAATTCTAAGTTTTCGAATACTCCCCTTTAACTCCCGCGAGTGAAACGAGCAACAACATCCCTTTAACAAAACAACATGCTTCAAAAGATTTGCAGGTGGATTCTATACCGTCGTATGGGCTACCACTTCGAGGAGACAGTAAAGAGACCGCGTAAGTACATCATCGCCCTGGCTCCTCATACCTCGAACTGGGACTTCATCATGGCACTGCTGTTCATGGGTGCCGAGCAGTTCCAATGCGGTTTTATGATGAAGAAGGAATGGTTCTTCTGGCCTCTTGGTCCCATCTTCAAGCGCATGGGTGGCATTCCCGTCTATCGCGAGAAGAACCGTAGTGTGACCGACGTACTGGCACAACAGGCTCGCGAGGCCGATGAATTCCGTCTGTGCATTACGCCCGAGGGCACGCGAAGACGCCAACCCGAGTGGAAAAAGGGGTTCTACTACATCGCCCTAAAAGCAGAGCTCCCCATCCTGCTCTACGGACTCGACTACAAGCGTCGCCTTATCCAGTGCACCAAACAGGTTATCCCCGACGGAGACTTCGACAAACAAATAGTGGAGATCAAGCAATACTTTGAGGGGTTCCGAGGGAAATATCCTGAGAAGTTTACGACAGGACTTTAGCGCGAATTATCAGCCCCTCTCTATCTCCCCCAGGGGGAGGAAAATGAAGAATGAAGAATCACCTCACCCCTATCCTCTCCCAAGGAGAGGGAGTTGCAAAGCAAAAATTGTGCATTGACCATTGTGAATAGCGTAAAAAAAAGATTATGCATACTCCTATCACTGTTGGTGACGGGAATTTCGCTATACGCACAAAACGATGCGGCCACACGCATACGCAATCGACTCACTGACTACTTTGTCAACTACACCAATGCCGCATACACCAGCAACGACCCTATAAAACTGACAAACGTAGAAGTTGACGCCACTCAGCGACTGGTGCGACTCTATGCCAATGCGGCCTTTGCCACACAACCCTTCACACGCGAAACTGTGCGACGCATCAGACAGGACATCGAACGCCTGATGCCTCCTCCCTACAACACCTACAACATCACCATTCTGGCCAATGGGACACCCATAGAGGAACTCATCCCATTGGAGTGGAACGATACCACTGCGGAAAAAAGACGCTGGGGAAGCCTCGAATACAAAGGCAATCCCTGGGTGTCGCCCATCTCCCTACCCTACGACATCACACACGGACTTCGCGGGCGTCATCTCGTTGTATGGCCCAGTCACGGACGCTATTTCGACACATCGAAAGGCACCTGGCAATGGCAACGACCACGCCTGTACTGCACCACGGAGGACATCTTCACGCAGTCCTTCGTCCTCCCTTTCCTCATCCCCATGCTGGAGAATGCTGGAGCCAACGTCTTTGTCCCTCGCGAACGCGACTGGCAACGACACGAGGTGATTGTGGACAACGACATCAACACACCAGAGGGCACTTACTCCGAGACCAACGGCACCTACGAATGGGAGGATGCCGGCACGGGATTCTGCAAGATTCAGGACATCTATTTCGACGGAGAGGCCCCCTTCACGGCAGGCACTTGCCGAAAGGCCGAAGCACAACCACGCAGGCGACAGAACAGCCAGATCGTGTGGCAACCCCAATTGCCTGAGGAAGGACCGTATGCCGTCTATGTCAGCTATGCCTCCTTGCCCACCAGCGTCAGTGATGCTGAATACACCGTACGCCACAAAGGCATCGTCACACGCTTCCGCGTCAATCAGCAGATGGGAGGCGGCACTTGGGTCTATCTGGGAACTTTCGATTTCGCCGCTGGCTCATCGCTCGACAACTGCGTCATGCTCTCCAACCAAAGCAATTACAGAGGCGTAGTCACAGCCGATGCTGTACGATTTGGCGGAGGCATGGGCAATATCTCGCGCGGTGACTCGATACATGCCTTCACACGCAGTGAAATGCCCCGATTTCTCGAAGGAAGCCGATACTATGCCCAGTGGGCGGGAATGCCCTATGAGATATACAAGAACAAGGAAGGTGTCAGCGACTATGCTGAGGACATCAATGTGCGTTCACTCATGGCCAATAGCATGGCACGAGGTTCCCTGTACTTGCCAGGCGACAGTGGTCGTTGTGTTCCACTGGAACTCTCGTTGGCCGTACACAGTGACGCGGGTTTCCGACCTGACAGCACACTTATCGGGACACTAGGAATCTACACCTCTGGTCCCTACACCACCACTACCGACCAGTTCGATGGACTGCTGGCCGAAGGACTATTGCCAAGTAATCGTTCGCGACTGATGGGACGCGACCTCTGCGACATCGTAA